>ERZ1023630.2-NODE-2-length-288233-cov-141.426257_pt1 | contig 288233 bp, 218 predicted proteins | sample MGYA00380332_ERZ1023630 | MGnify/ENA primary metagenome ERZ1023630 (study PRJEB33179, sample SAMN07448973) | human gut metagenome | biome: Human-gut; feature: Human associated habitat; material: Faeces | host: Homo sapiens | place: India: Bhopal | collected...
GTGCAAATCTACTCATTCCCAACTGTTTACGTTCCAACCTCTCTTATTCTCCTTTGGCTGCTTTAGAGCTTTATGTTAACGAATCTAACTCATAGTTTTCTCCCCCCAAACTCACCGTTTCTCGGGTCAGAAGTCATTTAAAAAATAACACGGACAAATTGTCCAGTAGCTCATAACATACTGGTTATCACACTGTTACAAGCACTAGAACAAACAAGCCGGACAAATTCAATTTGTCCGTGTTTTATTTTTCAACCGAAAACCGGATATAGGTTCTATCATCGAAGCTCTTATTGCCCTCTACGATGCCCTTGGTGGCGATAAAGGAATGGATGTTCTGAGGGTCGTTGGCAATCTGCTCTGCCAATGCCGCCTCGCTCGCTGACAAAGTAGGCTTCAGGAAAGGATAGCCATCGCTAGCCAATACTACTTCATTAGGCGATGAAACAGGCTTCGTTTGCTCTTGAAAGTATGTTTCAATGCTACTTGAAACAGGCTTCATTTTTAACGCTACAACCTTCACTCCCTCCCGATAGATAGGAAATCCATCGATAACCGTATAGGTCTGGTTCTGTCCGGAAAGCATCGCCCCGATCAATAATGGCTCTATCTGCTTTCTAGCCTCAGCAGGCGAAAGGCCCTGCTCTATCAGTTCTACCCTCTTTCTGGCAATCTCCTGCTCATAAGGCTTGCCGTTCTCATAAAGCTTTCCATCGATGATAGCCTGGCAATCACCCACCATCCATACTTCATTCCTTGTCCGGCTATAAAGGATAGCCGAGGCGGTAAGCCGTTCTTCCGGATGCTCCTTCAACCGCTCTTCCACTCCTAGCTTTTCATACACCTTATTATATATATAGGCTGTCACACCCTGGCAGAAATCATCTACCGAGGCATCCGCTTTCAACTCCTCACGAATATACTCCGAGATAAGCATCATGGCATATCTTCCGTTCTTCATATCAGGATTGAGATGCTTTGGAGTCTTGCTCGTACTGCCATCAATCACTGCGATGAAATCATCGGTAACTACCATTCCATCCTCACAAACCTCAGGGCTCTTCTTTCCTATGATACTGCTTTCTATAATATCCATCTTTGCAATGCTTTAAATAAAACATTGCAAAGATAGTTTTTTTTCCAGAAAGAACCAAGATTTTTTTATGTTATTTCCAGATGTATGTATGACTCTACTTTAAAAAGTGGAATCCCAGGCATGCTCTGAGAATGTGCCTCCAAAACCTTCTCGCCATAAAGTCACCTTCAGAAATAGCTTCTCAAAAACAGCAATTAAAATTTCTTTCTCCTTTCACAACCACCATAGTGCATTTATAATCAACCAGTTAAGTATGAAAGGAGAATTCTCTGAAACAACAATAATAATCAGCAGAAAAGACTATTAATATAAGGAGAAGGCAACTTAGTCTAAAGGAGAAAGCAACTATCACAAAAGGAATAGAAAAGGCTTCTTTGTATCGGATGACCCGGGTCATCCATATAGATGACGGGAGTGAGCCATATAGATGACCCGAGTCATCCATATAGACGAGCTTAGTCATCCAGCCGATAAATCGTCTCTTTTCGCCTGCCAATATCTATCCCTCATCCTTCTGGTTACTATGCTTCATCCCAACATTCATAACAAAGACACCCACTAGATCCTTGCCACACCTATACCATACTCATTAAAAACAAGACACATCGCCATATTTAAGCTTAGCCATCAATTACCATCTCAAAATAATGAGATTTTTCCTTTCACACTTAACACTCTTATTTTCAATACAATACACATTCCGTGAAAGGAGAATTATTATCCACCTTAAATATTTTCTGCAAATTTCGAACCGTCTCTCCAGCCAATCCACTGGCATAGGTAAGGGAATTGGCATACTCCCTATCAATATCAGTCGCCATGGAAACATGGCAGAAAAACGATAATATAACAACGATAATAGAGGCTGGCACTTTATGTTGTTGTTTCCTATGGCAAGGCTGTTGAGACTACCAGCCATCAACAAGCCTGCCACGATTGCGATTGATTTTCTGTTCATAACAAGACATTATCACATTAAATCATTTCGCATTCAGATTATAAACTATTCAAACAGAGGCGAAAGTTCAACGAATATTCCCCATCAAAAAGGCGGTATTCTGTGTGAGGCGGTTCACCCCAACTATTATCTCCACCGACGCCTCGTTGTGCACCATCCAGAATCACATACGTTTCCATACGTGGATGCATATCTTTCTGATGCATCATCTTCTTTTCCAGTCCCATATCAAGATCCTCATCTGCAAAATGCAAGGCTGAGAAATCCATTGACTTCTCTGCCTGAAAGCGAAGGGCAACACCCTTCTTAGGCGAGGTGATTTCAGCCCAACGCACATCACTATGGTTACCAGTCTGCTGAGGGAATATGTATGGATAGTACATATCCGTCACTGTGGTATCATAGAGACCGATAAACTGGCTGGTCTTGCGGTCGGAGTAGTTTTCCCAAGGTCCACGACCATAATAGCGTACATTCTCAAATCCCTTAGGGAGCGTCATTCGCATACCAAAGCGAGGCAACTCCGGGAGTTTTTTGTCCTTGGTATTCATGCTAGCCTTCACATCGATGCTTCCATCCTTACGGAAGAAATAAGAAAGATGGTAAGGTTGCTTGATGTCGCCTAACAACATCTCAAATGTTACCTGCACACCATCGGTTGTAGGCTGACCTACCTGACATTTGGTTACATAGCGATTGGTCTGAGCCGAACGCCATACATTGCTCTTCTGTGGCATCTTGTTACCATAGTCGTTGTCATTAGGAGCACGCCAGAAGTAAGGTTCCAAACTTGTACGATTGCCTAGAACTGATATGTCATTCATGGCATAATCTGTCAAAGCACCATCCTGCTTGTTGATTTCTGCCTTGACATTACCTACGGTCAAGACAATCTTGTTCTTCAGCGTTTCCACCTTTACTTCTCCCAAAGATTGCCCATTCTCTTGTTTCTCCATCTTGCCTTCACGCAGGAATTGTTCCTTGGCTATGTCATAATGAGCAGGCAACAAGTCGCTTGCCTCACGGGTATAGGCATATACTTGAAGGGTATATTCATCATTTGGATTTATGGATGGCAGCTTGACACGCACCTTACTCTCTTGCTGTGGCGCAGTCTTCAAGCGGAAATCGCCTTCCGTTATCTCCTTGCCTTCCTTGCAGAGTGTCCAATGGAAATCATAGTCGGCAAGCGTGGAGAACTGATACTCATTTCTAACAGTCAACTCACCCTTCTTCCAGTCAAAGCCAGGGAAGATAATGTCTTGATATACCTTCTTCACCTCTAAGGCTTGCGGCTTGTAACTCATATCGGAAGCAAGGACACCATCACATCCACTGTTCATCTCCACAGGCCATACATAACTTCCCATCTCACCATTATACATCCAATAAGTACGATGGTCGGTGTTCTCGTTGAAGGTACGGCGGATGCCCTGGTCTTGGAAGTCCCAGATAAATCCACCTTGCAAGTTAGGCGACTTCTTGATTAAATCCCAGTAATCCTGAAGGTTTCCATTGCTATTACCTTGCGCATGGGCATACTCACACATGATGAAAGGACGCTGTTTGCCACTCTTGGCATAGGCGAGCACCCTGCCCCAGTTAGGGTACATGTGACATACGATGTCGGTATTTTCTTCCTCCCAAGCTTGCTCAAACTGTACGAAGCGAGTTTTATCGTTCGCTTTCAACCAGCGATACTGCTCATGGAATACCTGTCCATTGCCACACTCATTGCCCATCGACCATCCAATGATGCTTGGGTGATTACGGTCACGATAGAACATACGATGGATGCGGTCACGATGCGCAGGAGCCCATTCCTTGCGATAAGCTGGATGTGGTACGGTATCGGTGAAATAGACACAACTGCCCATTCCGTGGGTCTCGATATTTGCCTCATCCACCACATAGATGCCATACTTATCACAGAGATCGAGCCATTCTGGACAATTAGGATAATGGCTGCTACGCACGGCATTGATGTTCAACTCACGCAGGTGGCGCAGATTATCCATCATAATTTCGTGGCTCTGCACGTGTCCTAAGGAGTCATTGTGCTCATGGCGATTGACACCCTTGATATATACCATCTTGCCATTGACAAGCAGTCGGGCGTTCTCGATCTTTACCTCACGGAAGCCCACTTGCTGGAGCACGGTGTCACCACCCAGTATCATCGACATCTGATAGAGATAAGGCTTTTCTCCACTCCATAGGTTCACCTTATTCAGTTTCTTGCTTACATGGACGGTCGTCTCCTTGGCATCGGCCTGGAAAGGCTTGGTCTCATTGAGTACCAGTTTGCCACTGGCATCACGAAGCTGCACCAACACCTTGTCAGAGACCGACTTGCCAGAGAAATTGCGAATAGTAACATCTGTCTCAAGCTGTCCATTGCGATAATTATCCACAGGTGTAGCCGTAATATTGTAATCCCATACAGACACTGGGCTATAGGCTTGTAGATACACGTCACGCTCTATTCCTGTGATACGCCAGAAGTCCTGATCCTCCATATAGCTGCCGTCGTGCCAACGATACACCTGTACCGCCATTTGATTGGCACGACCATCTAGATGGACTAACTTCGTCACATCAAACTCGGCAGGAGTCTTGGAGCATTTGGTCATACCCACCTCCGTACCATTTACCCATACTCTCGCATAGCCCGTAATGGAACCGAAATGGAGCATCACTTCCCTACCCTTCCATTGTGAAGGCACCGTGAATGAAGTACGGTAAGTGCCTACAGGATTCGGGATGTCGATGTAAGGAGGATTAGGCGACCAAGGATAGGTGATATTGACATACAAGGGTGCGCCAAAGCCCATCAACTCCCAGTTGGACGGCACTGGAATCTGTGCCCACTTGGAGTCATCGAAACCTGGACGATAGAAGTCGGTAGGAGCATCCTTGATGTCATCGGCATAATGGAAACGCCACTTGCCATTCAAAGACAAGGTATGTGAAGTCTTGAACCAAGCATGCGCCTGTTCCTTGCCTCGTTCAAATGCCATAGGATTCTCCCATTCATGCTCATAGGCACTCACCGGGAAAGCCGAACCAAAGAGAACGGCTGATGATAGCAACAAGTTCTTGATATTCATATTTCTTTTTATGTTTTATTCACTTAGCTTATTTTACTCGATTCGTCACATCTTTTGGTATCTCAATACAGATAGGTTGCACGGCACCCTTGTATTCACCATCGGCATCAGCCACAGCGACAAGCCAACAGGTGAAGGAACGGCGTGCATTGTCCCATCCTGACTCATATGGATAGAACTTGAAAGTGGTGTCATTGATTTTCTCCACAGGACCACACACCACCTCTACATGAGGCTTCTTCTTGACATACAGAGAGGTTGCGTTATTGTGAGAAGCATCAGTATAGACCGCCTTAATTTGGAACGTGATACCCTTCATATCGCGCAAATCCAGTTTCATGCCTCCCTGCGCCTTCTCGTCATATTCTATTATCTTACCTTGATACTCAAAGCCTACATACTGCACTTTCTTGCCAGCCGTCTCCTTATATCGAGCCTCGGTGAGTTCCGCCATTTCCTTATCGAAATACCAGAAGGCATCGTGCTTGTCGCCCTTATATATACTATAAGGTGCAGGCTGAGGGCGAGAGGCAGAAGCTATCTCAGGAGCTTTACCTTTGTCTGCTCCATCTGTACCCACCATATCAGAATGGAATCTCTCGGCAAGCCAACCATCCTTAGGATTGAGCTTGCGGAGCGTTCCATCGGCATTCAAACGTTGTTCTAATGCCTTCTGAATGAACTTGGCAAGATACATGGCAGTACGATCGCCACAATCGAAATGACCTCTGCCTGTATCGCAGAGGAAGGAGATGCAACTCTCTGGATACATCATGCGGAAGGCAAGGGCAGGATTCACACGAGCCTCCCACCATTCATACTCTCCTTCCACCATCAAACCAGGAATGCCATCGATGTTGCGATGACGTCCCCACTCCACGTTATCCCTACCATATCCACAGAGATTGGTGCGAGGAGCATCACCATGGAAGGAGATGATGCAGAGCGTGCGGTTCGGATTCCAAGCCGCAAAGTTCCAAGGGAAGGTAGCCTGGGCAGAATGTCCCAAAGGAATGACTGGAGCCTTGGCTATCTCGGCATGACCGCTTTGGTCAGCGAGATTGCCCATCATCTCCTCGAAGGTATTCTGTGCGCCAGTCGCTGGATCCCAGTTGTTGCTGAAAGCAGGAGCCACCCATACCATTGCCACACCCAGTTTCTTCATCTGAGCCTGAAACTTCGGATTCTTATAGATAGCCTCCTCGGTCATATTCTGTTGAGAAAGCATCACCGCTTTCACTTGCTTGCAACCCTCTGGCACCCAAAGGTAAGCCACAGGAGCCTTGCCTGTCTCTGAAGAGATATAGCCTCTCAAATCCACTGACCACTGGTACATTCCACTACCTCCCACACCAATGGCATGGGCTGTACTTACAAAGATGCCTTGCAACAGCAAGACCATCAACATTACGATTTTTATTTTTCTTCTCATCATCATTGCGTTTTTACATAAATACGATTCTAAGGACAAATACACTTAAAAAGAATACCAGAAAGCGCATCTATGCCTTGCATAAATGCGCTTTCTTCCATCATTATTTTACTAAAACGAATCGCAAGGCTGCACCGCCTGACGGCTGCAAATGAAGCTTTAATATCTTGCCAGCCTTGATAGTCTGAACTACAGTAGATACCTTGGTGCGAGTATTCAACGCAGGAACGTCATTGTAAATCTCCACACGAAATTTCTTGCCTTTCTGCAAGAAGTCGGCTGTATTGAGAGTGATGTCACGAGCCTGCAAGCCAGTCATCGCTCCCACAAACCAATCATTACCCGAGCGGCGAGCCTGAACGATGTACTCTCCTATCTCGCCCTGCAAAGCCTTGCTCTCATCCCATACCGTAGGACAATATTTCCAGAAGTCCAACTCCTTTTCTCCCTTATATACATTCGGGAGGTCATACCAATACAAGAAGGTGATAGGACTGTAATATACCACTGGCATCGCCAACTGATGTGCCTTGGTATTCTTCACCCTGCCATTGAAATAGCATGGGGTGTAATCGGCTGGACCGCAGAGGAATCTTGTGAAAGGAAGAATGGTGTTATGCTCAGCATCTGGCATTTCCTCATTGCCTCCGATACCTTCTTGCGTCATAAGGTTAGGATAAGTGCGACTCCATCCCGTAGGGCGATACTCATCGTGGATATCCACCATGATGTGATGGTCGGCACACTTCTTTACAGCCTCATGGAGCCAAGTAGTCCATTGCTGCGAGCCAATCTGCACGAAGCCAAACTTGATGCCGCTGATGCCCCACTTCTCATAGAGAGGCAACATCTGGTCGAGTTCTTGTGAAAGAGCACGTTGGTTGACATATACCCACACGCCGATACCCTTGCTCTTGGCATACTGGCAAAGCTTTGGCATATCAATGTCGCGAGTTTCCAAAACTTTCAAGGCAGAAGAAGACATCTTCATCTCCGGACCATACCAGCCTGCATCAAGCTCGATATATTGAAGACCTCTATCCACACAGAAGTCAACACCCTCCATGCAAGTCTTCATATCCAAGCGACATACACGGAAAGCCTTGCCTGGCTTAATCCAAGAGGTATCCTGTATCTGGCAAGGGGCATTGAGATTGAGCACCATCTGCTTGTTATTGATCAGGTCGATAGCCTTCCAACCCACCATGATGAATCGCCAAGGCATATTGTATGCCGTGATGATGTCTGCAGGATGAAACAACGCCATCTGCAACTCATTGTCTGCTTTCAACTTAAGCTTACCTCTCACAAAGTCACTCAATGCAGCTTCACCGATGGCTGCATAAAGTCCATTATCCAAACGAAGTGTCAAAGGACGCTCTGCCTCTTCCTTCCAAGCAGCCTCGCTCTTCAAAAGCTTTACCTTGTTGGCATGAGATTGCGCCCAAGCATAATGGTAAGCCTCAGCACCAGGGGCAAAGCGGAAGGAAGTCAAGTCATCGGTGATGTGCATAAACAAACCATTGGTTGCCTCAGGGAAATGATAGCGGATGGCTACTCCCTCATCGTAAGCTCTCACAATGATGTCTAGGAGATATTGCTGGCGCTTGTCGTAAGCTGTGCCACCCCCATCTTGATGCTTGCCGCCCTTCAAGAGATGAATGGTCATCTCATTATAACGATCTCGTATCTGGGCATACTCGCCATAGACTGGCTTCCAAGTATTGTCCTCAGAACGACGGTCCACACTTGCGACTTCCATACCATTGGTCCAAACGTTGCTGTTATCCACTGGTATTCCCATAGCCGACTCCACCAAGTGGTTGTCGATATTCACACCTAATTCACCCTCTTCTATTACCTGCTTAGCTGCATAGTCGAGGCGGTAGGTTAATCTTCCGTCTTTCTGTTCGAAGACGAAGTTGTATTTGCCGTCAGGCGACTGCAAGGCTTCTGCTGCATATCCAACTATAGCAACCGCCCAAAACAAGATAGCAATAAAAAACTTTCTCATAACTGGATTTCTACTTGATTTGTACTTTTCCATTCTCCGAGCATACGATGCGCTGTTCGGTTCCATCTTTCAGCTTCACGATGATGCCCACGGCACTTGGCTCGCTCGGCGTAAAGTAATCTACCGATGCTATATCGCCTGGCTCCGTATCAGAACTTGGTTCATATACGCAGACGAAAGGATGATTCCATGCCTCTCCCTTCTGGCGAGCCACAAAGGTAAGCACTGGCTGCTCATCTACCTTATAAGGTTGATTCGGCATGCGCTCATATTCGAGGTTGACTGGCGAGAGAGCTTGGAAGATGGTGCGGTTCTCATCTTTCTTCATCCACATGGTCATGGTGATTTCACGCTGGCCATCCATTGCCTCCACTACCTTATCATCCAGTATCTTGGTAACGAACTGCGTCTTTACACTGTTCTGCATCTCTGCGCTCTTCTTGTCATAGATATAAGAATAGGCATAAAGATGACCACCTGCGAAGGCAAGTTCCTCCGTTGGTTTCATATCGAGAGACAGACCAGAAGCCGCATCCATCACCTTCATCTCTTGTCCGAGATTGTGATAGAAGTAATCGTGAGTTTTATCGCCACCTTCCTTCTTCTTACTACGGAACACATCTATGTAATATCCTCCCTTAGCAGATGTCTTCACGATGGCGGTGGTACGCTGCTGCTGCGCCTGTGTCTCTGGCTCGATGAAGCTTACAGTAGCGTAAGTTATCTTATCCTTAAGTTCAGGATCCTTCTGAATAGAAAGCTTCTTTTCGGAGAGCTTCTTGCTGGCAGGTTGCTCCTTGCTTACCTCTGGATAAGAGGCGACAATCTTGAAGGCATGCTGAGACATCATTACAGGATAGCTTGATACACCATCCACCACTACCGTGTTGTGGGCTGGCATCTGGGAATAATATTCCAGATAGTCCAAGCCGCTATAGAGGGTTCTGCCGATACCTGCATCAGGTCCCAATACATATCCCTTGCCATAGAGTTCGAGCGAGATGCCGTTGGCATGCTGGTGGTTGCCAAGACTAGCATTGACGGAAGCCATCAAGTCGTGCTGCTTGTCCATGCCACTTCGCATCGCTATCCACGATACATTAGGAGCATAAAACAAGGTGCTCGTATATGCCTCTATCTCAGAGATAGGAGCCTTAGGAGCCACGGCATTCTTCAGAAGATTCATCTCAGAGATAAGATTCTTATTCTTATGGCGAGTGGCATACTTCAATACTTGGTCGATGCCACCTGTATTGAGATAACCAGGATGAGTATCGCCAAAACCTGCAATCATACGGTTAGGAAAAAGATATTCTGCAGAGGTCTTCACAGCTTCCGTCAAGATAGGACGCTGCTTGAAGAGGTCGATGCCAGCCTTCTCATCCAGCATGTTGGCGAAATCGCAGATACTGCTCAATACCGTGGTGCTATAACCTGGCGACTCATACCAAGTCTTGCTCTTGGCATCAAAGCCGAAGTCGATGAGCTTGTTCATGCTCCACTGGCGGATGCTATTTTGATTTACGATATAATCCAAGTAGTATTGCTTGCCCTTGCCATCTGCGTATGCCTGGTTATCTTGCAACACCAGGGCTATCTTCATGATGAAGTCAGCCTGAAACAAGTCCCAGTTGTTGTGAGGCACACCATTGGCAATGATGTTCTCCGCCCATTTCTTGAAACCAGCCTCGATGACGGCTTGGTCATCCTTCACGAGAGGTTTGATGAGGGGATACATCTGGGTGAGTTCATTAATGACATCCTCGTGGATAACCTCAAAAGTAGTCATACCCACCAAGGTTTGCTGATGACCATGATTCAAGTCGATAGGCACATTGCGATAGGCGATGCCCTTCATATAGACATCGAACACCTTTGCTGCCATCTGTCCATAGCGGATATCGCCAGTGGCGGCATAGATGCGGGCAGCATCACGGGCAATACCGATAATATATCGGTTCACGCCGGCAATGTTGCAACCCGTCTTGGCAGGAGAGGTCTTCTCCATTTTTCCTGTTACCTTATTGACATAGGTCACATTGCCCTGCTCATCGTCATCGTAAGGCACGAGGTCCTCCAACTTTGGACGATTGTATTGCGACTCAAAACCGCGAGTTCCATTATATTTCACCGTAGGCTCTGCGGCACGCTCTCCCCCAGGATGGGCAAACGCCTCACCATTAACAAACACATCTGATGCATTTGTCTTCCAAAACATCTGCAAGCGAGAGTAAAGCCAGTCGGGTTGTTTATCCACCTGGCTCATCACGTTCTCAATCTTAACCTTCAACTTGGTAATCTCCGGATCCTCCACCTTCTTCTTAGCCATACCGAAAGAAGAAGAGAGGAGCATCAAGGCTGCCACATACAGTACTTTCTGTTTCATACGAGTTGTTCTTATCTTTTATGTGATTTTTAATAAGAATACGATTGGGGGGCGATTTATACGTAGAACATCAGATAATAAAACGATATAAGCCCAGATACCTATGCTGAACTTATATCGTTTACGTCTGACTAAAACATTCTACTTCTAAACCACAACGCAAATCCAAACACGAAGCTCTGCTCGTTTTCCCTCGTCTTCATACGCATAGTCTTTTGTTTTTTGAGTACAAATATAATGAAAAAACACAAGATACACAAGGTTGTGTTATACAAGTTTGTGTATTTTGTGTTTATTTATGATTTGCAACTATTTAAGAGCATTATTTTATACCCTAAATCGTATGTAAGTGCGGTCATCGAAGCTCTTATTGCCTTCTACGATGCCCTTGGTGGCGATAAAGGAACAGATGTTCTGAGGGTCGTTGGTAATCTGCTCTGCCAATGCCGCCTCGCTCGCTGCCAAGGTTGGCTCCAGGAAAGGATAGCCATCGCTAGCCAATACTACTTCATTGAGAGATGAAACAGGCTTCGTTTGCTCTTGAAAGTATGTTTCAATGCTACTTGAAGCAGGTTTCATTTTCAACGCTACAACCTTCACTCCCTCCTGATAAATCGGAAATCCATCTATAACCGTATAGTTTTGGTTCTGCCCCGAAAGCATCGCCTTGATAAGCAATGGCTCTATCTGCTTTCTAGCCTCAGCAGGCGAAAGCCCCTGCTTTATCAGCTCTACTCGCTTCCGGGCAATCTTCTCCTCATAAGGCTTACCGTTCTCATAGAGCTTTCCATCGATGATTGCCTGGCAATCGCCCACCATCCAGACCTCATTCCTTGTCCGGCTATAAAGGATAGCCGAAGCAGTAAGTCGCTCTTCGGGATGCTCCTTCAACCGCTCTTCCACCCCAAGCTTTTCATACACCTTATTATATATATACGCCGTCACGCCCTGGCAGAAATCATCCACCGAGGCATCCGCCTTCAGTTCCTCCCGGATGTATTCCGAGATAAGCATCATGGCGTATCTTCCGTTCTTCATATCAGGATTGAGATGCTTCGGAGTCTTGCTCGTACTGCCATCTATTACAGCGATGAAATCGTCGGTAATGACCATTCCATCCTCACAAGCCTCCTGGCTCTTCTTTCCCACTATCTTGCTTTCTATTATCTTCATATTCAATGTCTTTATTCGTTTAGCACTCCAAAGATAATGCTTTTTATCGGAATAAAGCACATCCTTTAAGGAAGTTTTTCATAAAAGCCTTGCTATTCCCAAATATTTTCCCTATTTTTACAACAGAAAAGTTGTACTCGATAAGTATATTCGCTATGTTGTTCGTATATAAATAAATATTATCCCTCTCTTTGTACAAATGAGAATGGTAACGAGTAAGGCAATGTAAAACATCGCCGAGAAAAAATGTTTTATCCTCAAGTCTCATAGAGTTATGTTGAAATTTGCTAGTCATAGGGTTTTGGTGTTTTCACCTTTAGCATTATTTGCTTTAATGGTATTTGGTTGTGTCTTTTTAGAGACAACTTCTTTTACCGACGAAAAAACATTTCCGAAATGGCTTTGCTTTTGGGGAGGAATTCCTTTGTTTGTTATCTCATGGTTCTGCCTTCGTGAGAACAAAAAAATAGCAGAAAGAATCTTTAGATTTATAATGCCATTTGTTATATCTGTAGCATGTGTGCTACAGGCTGTTTGTGCAACTTTTGATAACAAGCTACATAATTCTAGTAATGTCTCAGTAGAAATGGGTAGTTTTGATAATGTTTCTGGTTATGTATGCTGTGTCTCTTTTGGGCTTCCTTTTGTCTTTTTGCTGGGAAGCTACGATAAAAAATGGTTAAAAGTATCGTCTTGGATTGCTTCTTTGATTATTTTGTATTCTTTATATTTAAGCTATTCTAGAACTGCATACTTAGGGGTTTTAGTGATGGCATGGTATGCTATTTATTCCAAGATTTGTATTCAAAAAAAGTCCTTACTGCTTTTAGTTAGTTCGATAACAGTCTTAGAGATTATTTTTTGGTTAGGATTTACTCCTGATTTTAAGAACAATTCAATGATGGGTAGAATCTTAATATGGAATGTAGCTATAACTATGTTTCTAGATAAACCATTTTGGGGATTTGGCATTGGAGGAGTGGAAAAATACTATATGTATTATCAAGCTCGTTATTTGGTAAATAATCAGAATGAGAATTATGCTTTCGTTGCAGATAATGTAAAAAACTTATTTAATGAGTATTTGACAATATTAGTTAATTATGGCATTGTAGGCTTCCTGTTGCTAGGCATTATACTTGCTTTTTGCGTTAAATATCTATTTAGTTTTAACGACAAATTAAAGCAAGTTTGTTTGGTAACATTAATTGGTATAGCCACAATGAGTACTTTTACATATACACTGTCTTACCCATTTAGTTGGTTATTAATTGGGGTATGTTTCTATTTTCTAATAGATTCCTCAAAATTACATCAACTAAGGTTTAGACTGAAAGGAGTTTGGAAAAAAGTAACTAGGATTGCCCTATTCCTTCTAGTTACTTTTTATTACTATGCTTTTTGCACAAGAACTAGAGCAGAACTTTTATGGTGTCAAGTTTATAAACAACAAATGGAAGCTTTGAGGGAAGAAAACATTGGAACATATCAAGGTCTAATGTGTTATTTGAAATACTCTCCTTATTTTTTGTATAACTTTGCTTATGAACTTTCTGCAGCAAACAACTATGGGTACTCACAGAAAATAGCTGCCATCTGCAAAGAATATTGGGCAGATTATGATTTGGAGTTATTGATGGCTATAAATGCAAGCAGGTTGGGAAATCTAGAATCTGCTTTATTGCATTTCGATACTGCTTCAAAGATGTGTCCAAATAGGTTTGTGCCAATTTATCATACATATAAAATATACAAAAGGATGAATAATATAGAATTAGCGCGTACTTATGCTTTAAGATTATGTACTATGTCTATAAAAATAAGAACTAATGGTGTATTAAACATGAAACGAGAAGCTAAGGCTTTTCTAAAAACAATTAAAAATGCAAATTAATAAGTAAGAAATGGAATTTTGGTAGGAGGGGTGTAACTACGATCTGCCCAAGACATGAATAGTTTATGTACCTACAATAGGAATTTATAGATCGTACATGTTTGATTAAAAAAACTTATATGAAAAGAATTTTAAAGTTATTTTTCTTGTTCTGTTTTTCTTTTATTGTTGCAAGTTGTGGGACAGACAATGAAAGAGAAGGGCAAGCGCAACAACTGTCAAGTGTTGAGAAACAGAAAATTTCAATTTTTGAGTCCTCTTATTTGAAGAAGAATTGTCTAGTTCAAATGCGTGCAGGAACGAAACCGATAAAGCTAGTTGGTTATGTTACTATGGCTTTTCATGGAGAGGACAGTGTGTTTGTAAACAAATTGTGGGCCTATTATAAAAAGGATATCGATAAATGTGGTAGCTTTTTAGTTTTAGACGGTAAAGTCCGTATTTATTTCCCGCTTCGTGAAGCTATTGTCAAAACGAATAATGCTACTGTTGTTTCTGATAGCTTAGGAAATATAATTTATCCTGTAAGTGTACAGTTAAGTAAACTAGCTGTAGCAGGACGTCAGGGTACTCCGAAAAGCGTTCTTACTAAGTTTAGGTGTTCACTATCGCCTGAAAAAGTATATTCTGATAACAACGCATTGGTTTTTGATTTGGGTGAAAAGAAAATGTGTTGTGCTATGCCTTCGGGGCTTAAACGTATGAAAACAAGAGCAGAGGGAGACACAGGAAGTGAAGGCGTTTCTTGTGTCCAAAATCATGGATCAAATTGTACTGTAGCTTTTGGGATAAGTTCTTCAAATTGCGTCATCCAATATGATAGATGCATGGATTATAATGGGTTTGGCAGTGACTGTTCTGGTAGCCATAATTATTTCGTTGGTAGCGATTGTTCAAAAGCAATGGCAATGGGACACTGCTGGAATGAAATAATGAATTAAAGTTTTTATGGAAAAGTATTTGTTTTTATGGATATTCATATTAGTACTTTGCTTTTTGATAATATCAAATAAAAGGCTATTATCCAAGTTGCGAGTTCCACAGAAAGTACCCAAACTCTTCTATGGATTATTGTTTGCGCTAATAGCAGGAGCTTTGGCTCTCCTATGCTTAGCTATTTTATATATGAGATAAAGAATCGTCTTTTGAAGTAAACACAAAATCCAGCTTGTAGCGATAAAGCTACAAACTGGATTTTTCCTTTACTATTTTTCTATCTTCATACATTATAGAAAATAGCTTTATGGAAAATATTGTTTTCCTGCTTTATAATAGAAAGGCCTTTCTTCAATACCTCTAGTTCGATTATGTAACCACAAAATGCTATTTTGTGGAATATTTTTATATATAAGAAAATTAGTCGTTGCAACTTTTTCTCCAAGACTAATCCAACCATTGGCACCATCATGAAAGAAAAGCTCATAAAAATCTCCAGGATGAATATAATTGTCATCATTTCTTGGAACGATTAGAAGTTTTGTTATTCGTCTAGCTTTTCCATAATCAAATATTAAACCATCACCTTTCTTCGTTGACATATAAAATGTTTCCCATTTCCCATCAGCAATGTGTTTTAAGTCTCTTTTTTGGACATCATCTAAAGGATACAAGGAAGATGTCTGTTCAGGAATTAATGTGTCTTTATTGTTGAACGCATAGAATTCTCCTAATTCAATCTGTTTATGTGATGGAGCAATATATTTTATAATTCGTATTTCTTTTTTTGATTGTAGTGTTATCACAATATAGTTCTTTTTGGGGGATTGCCTACAGTGAAACAAGAGGATGGAATCTTTGTCGTATTTATGCGAATATCCCCAAATTTGAATTCCGACAAGATTTTTTATAAAGTTTCTTCTTTTCAAGACTGGATACTTTCTTGTTAGTTTTGCAGAAAGTAATCTTTTCTTATCTGGTACAAAATATTGAGCTTTGTTATTTCTAAGTAAGAAAGGATAATATATAGGTCGTTGTTTCTCTCCTTCTTGTGCAGTAGGGTAGTATATAAGATTTTGTTCTAAGAAAGTAAACAAAAAATTCTTTCCATTATTTACGGAAAATGCTATAGGACAAAATCTTCGTCCAGTATAAATAGATAAATATAGAGTGGTGGGCCTATATTGGAATTTATTTGCAGATAGGTTCACATAAGATTTAGGGAAGTATTCGTAAGATACATCCCTAATAACAGGTTTGTCAAATTGCACCAGATTCTTTTCTTTCTCGTGTTGGGAGTTGAAAGAATAATCGTAATCTATTCTGTAGACCTTTCCTAGTTTCCTATCTAATCTATATTTTCTGCTAATGTCTTTTTCGTTATAATTGAATGGAACTGCCAAATGGGTAGTATCTATAATTGAAGTCCAGTAATGGGTACTATTATAGCTAGGCGAAATCTTATAAAAGTCTAAGGCGATGGGAATACCAACAGCTCTCATGACATAAATTGCTACATCACATTGATCTAGACATGAACCAATTCGGTTACAGAACAGAAAGTCTCCACCAAGGTGTGGCAAATTAAAATCTTCTCGTGTTATAAAACCTTCTTCTTTCAAGAATCTTGCTAAATGCTGAGCGGCTTCTACAACATCGTTTCCTTGGTACAAGGAGTCTAGTATGTGAGTGTATTTGAGATAAAACTTCTTTCTCCAAGGACTAAGAGGTTCGTCATCTATTCGATATGGTAGGACATATTTGCAGAAATCAGTAAAGGAGTATTGCTTGCTCCATTTTCTATTACTCCATGCCTTGAAAGCATAATCTATCTCTTCTATTAAAAATTTAGCAGACACATTTTGTATGTCGTATATCTTGGGGGATTCAGCGTAGTTATATGTGTTCCAATGAGAAACAATGCTATCGCTCAACCTACCTTTTATGATGCTTTCCTTTTTGATGGCTTTCATGGAGTCTATTTGCCAAGAAATATAACTGTAGTGTTGAGGCATGTTGGCGATTAGAAAACATGCTGCTTGAAATTTCAAGGGGTCGTTTTGGTAATGTTTTAATACAAGTTCCAATTCTTTGCGGTTATCTCCAGCTAAAACTAATGCTTCATCTATTACTGTATTTGCTCTTTGACAAGAGCAAATACAGTAAAGAGCAAAAATAAAAAGAATAACCATTTTATTAGTGAAATACTTCATGAAAAAATATGTTTGTAATATCATAACGCTTTTATTTAAGTTTTACTATTACGAATTAGTATTGCCAAACTACGATTTCTTTGCTTTCTTGTGCATTTTGAATGCCAAGGAAAACATTATGTAACGTGGAATAGAGTTGTACCAAGTCTCCGTTCTACCCTGCGCATCCACATAGAATTGTTTGTTGGAAAGCTGGTGCAGAATGTCAAATGCTTGTAGCTTGGCTATCACTTTTCCTTTATAGAGAGGACGAGTAAGCTGCGCATTCCAGACTAAATCATCAGAGTTCATCATGCTGTTGTTATAGCCACAGCGTGAGAACATGTTGATGTCGGTTGCCAAGGTGAGCTTCACTGTTGGTATGGTGTATTGCAAGTTGCCACCATACTGGAAGTCACAGGCATTGATTTTCTCGAAGTTCTCACGGTCTCCATTACTAAATCGGGCGGACGATTTAACAATGAGTCCAATGGAGAAATCTCGAAGATGGTATCTAAGGGAAAAGTTGAGCGCAGGATTCCAGGTGTTGACATTGCTCAGTTGTTCTTTTTCCGAATCATAAGCTATGTCAAAGTCAACGCTATGTACATACTTCAAACTAGCATCCATATCCAAGCGCAAGCGACGCATCTTGTCGAGAGAACGAGTAAAACCAGCCTTAACACTAGCATGCCAATTGCCATTTACATTGCTGTTAATATAAGTAAATGCACCTGTTTCGGTATTATAAGAAGTCTGTGTACCGAATGCGTTCTGAACAATTCTTGTCTCAATGCCAACCCAGCATGTCAAGTCGGTGGAATTTGATCTCCAAGACTTGTTCAAATTGAAACGATGCTCGGTGTATAGCTTTTGGTTTGGATTGTTGATATGAATAGCAAGCGCATTGTTGCTGCTTTGATATGGCATCAGCGAGCTGAGTTCTGGCAATCGGCTGAGACAACCATAGGTGAAGAGTAGGCTGTTGTTTCCATTGCTTTGAAAGCGAATAAAAGGTTGAAAAAACACCTTTCTTCTTTTAGCAATCGTATCCGTCGAATTTTGCCAGTAGTGCATACGTTCTTGTTCCAGGTTGAAGCCTGGTATGCTAATATAGAGATTGCCATTGTTCCAATTCCAATTGATGTTAAGGTAGGCTTCATAGTTGCGCTTCATACTATTGTATGAATTGCTGTTCTTTGGGTCGAAAGCCTCCATAAGTAATGTGTCACTAGATGGTAATATGCCAATTCCACCTACATTTCCCTGTTCCAACCAGTCAAGACGGTAATTACTGTTGTTGTTGGTCTTGTAAGTCTGGGTATATTTCAAACCTGTTGTTATGCGTAGGCGCATAGATGCACTATATGTGTATTGTGCGTTGGCAGAATAGCTATATGTGCATGAATGACGATCGTTGTATTGGTTGCGCTCATCGTTGGATTTGGAATTGGTGAACCAAGTCCTGTTGAGTGCAAACGCTTCGTTAGGTTTACTAACATTATAATAGCCCTCCCCAAAGAATGCCAGAACATCACCTGTTGGTAGTTCGATTTGGCGACTTAGTGAAAGATTGGAGTCGAATGACTTTCTCTTGCTCATTCCCAAATTGTCGCACATATTGACGAGGGCATCACGATATGTGGAATCCTTGTTGCTATTCCAGCTCTTGTTGTTATCGTATTTCAGCCGATAGGTCAATACCCCCTTTTTCTTACTATAAAAGCGATTATAAAGATCAAAATGACAGATCTTGTCTAGGGTGTTACGAACAGAACCTTTGGTGATGTTACCATCACTAGCAAAATTTTCTGAAAAGCTCTTGCTCTCCATTTTATCTTTACTCCATTCTGAGTTGATTTCCAATCTGTTGATCCATTTCTTGTTTCTGTCATCTGTCTGCATGGTTAAGCCCACTTGTTTAGAGGTCTTGATGCTTTTCTTCATAGCCGAAGGTTTCCACGAACCATCTTGACCAGGTTTACGATCTTCATTCACATTGTTGGCATTGGCATAGAGGCTGATGGTGTTGAGTTCTCCAGTATAGAGACCGAAAAGCCGTCCCATCCATCTGTCTTTTGTGCCTCCACCTATCTCTGCGTTTCCTAAGTAGCTGTGCAGATATTCACGTTTCAAGTTTACATCCATCACATAGTCTTTTTGGATACCATTGGCATTAGCTATTTTTTCAATTTCATCTTTTTCCTTGTCATATACCTTGATGTCTTTGATGGTATAATATGGTAAGTTTTCGAGCATCAGTTTATTCTTGCCCTTGAAGAAATCCTTACCGTTGAGCATAAGATAGTCCACGTGCTTGCCATTGATGGAGATGTTGCCGTATTCGTCCATTGTCGCTCCTGGCATTTGTTGCACCAGAGCATCAAGCATAGAACCTTCAGGTATCACAAAAGCTGAGGCATCAAATACGATGGTGTCTCCTTTGTAATACATCTGTACTCGTGTAGCTTTTACTACAACCTCGTTTAGTTCTGCATTGTATTCCTTATTCTTCTTTTTCATCCAAATAGGTTCTATTTGAAAGAATAACTTCCTGCTTCTTGGTTTAAAGTGGATGTTGTGATAATAGGTTTCATATCCTGAAGCTTTAGCTTTCAAGATATAGTCCTGCTCTTCCTTTGGAAGGGATAAATGAAACTGGCATGTCTTCCTATTGTTGAATATATGAGTCTTGGTGGAATCTAGTATGGTAGAATCCTTATCCAAGAGATAGAGGTCTGCTTGGATGGCTATCTTGGTAAAGCTGTCATACAGCTCTCCAATAATGTGATGAGTCTTATCTTTCTGTTGGGCGAACAGAGATAATTGCATCAGGAGAAGTAGCAAAATGCTAAAGAGATGTCGTTTGTTCATATTGGAATGTTTTAATTACACTATTTTTATTTCTTGTTATACGAACAAACGCTAAAACTTACTGAACTAGGTTTTGTTTTTTACATATCACTAGTAGCCAAGAAGATTTAAAGATTAACTATTATGAACAAAAAGAAAACTATAAATTCTATCAATAACTTTATGGAAAAGCCGTGGACTTTCTCTGTATTTAATAATGAAACTCTATGACTTACATTCGATAATACAAGCCATTCAACTCTTCCAAGTTGGCAACCTCCCTCGTTTGCCCATTCTCCATATACATCAACCTATCAGATATTCGGTCGATGGCTGCAAAATTATGGTCGGAAACGATAATGCCCTTCGTTTTCCTGGCCTCTTTCAGCAAGTCGATTACATGCTCCACAGCCACAGGCGACAAACCCGCAAAAGGCTCATCCAATATCACGAAAGGAACTGGCGACTGAAGGAATATAAAAATTTGGAAATACTTCAAGAGTCCACCCGACAGCTCTCCTACCTTGCAATCGTAGATGTCTTGTATCAATTCATCCTGTATATCATCCTTATGATAACCTTCCATTCGCAAGATGGTAGAGACTCTCAATCCTCTCGGAATATACTCAAACTGCGGTTGCATCCTCAGCATTCCACTACGAAAAGCCTTATCCGTATAAACCTTACCCCCTATCCGCACAAAGGAATGAGCACCACGACGGGTGCCAAAGATGATTTCCAGCATCGTTGACTTGCCACAGCCATTACGCCCCAGCAAGCCCACGACCTCACCTTGCTTACAATTGATGTAAGCACCTTTCAATATCTCATGGCCGTCTATCTCATAATAAATACTATCAGCCTCTAATACCAAAACCATAGCCATTTCAATAAGAAGTGAATACTCAAACAAAGCGTGGCGGAAATGCCAAACGACGCAGCATAAAGCTTAGGAATGGTCCACGAAGCATTATAATAGAAGAAGAACACCGACTTCTTGAACACCAACTTGCCTATAGCATCCAGCAGCAAGCCCCATATCGTGTAGAAATACAAGAAGACCTTGACGGCTTCCTCTATTCCCTTTTCCCTAAAGACGATACAACCTGTCACCAAAGCAAAAGGTATGGTAACCCACAGCGTGCTCTTATAGAACGCCCATAGGTAACGGAGTCGTAAGAAAAGTCTGTCTAAGTTCATATTTTCACCTTATATTATATATACTACATAGCCTCCTGCATCATCGCCCTCATCTGCTTGCGAGAGGTGAAGAGCTGAGACTCCACGGTGCGCTTAGACACCTGGAGTTCTTCTGCAATGTCGCCAGCCGTCATGTCGTCGAACAGACTCATGCGATAAACCTTGGCACAGGTTGGCGAAAGCTTGTCCACATTCTGGTTCACGATACGGAGAGTATCGTGATACTCGGCAAGGCGCTCTGCATGGCTATGCTGAAGCTCCATCTCATACTTCTTGCTCTCCTCCAGCTGATGACGGAAGATGCGGCGGCGCAGATGATCCTTGATCTTGTTGGCTGCGATGGTGAAGGCAAACGACTTGATAGTTGCCTCATTGATGATGCCCTCGAAGGTCATCATCTTGATGAAAGCATCCTGTACCAAATCCTCAGCCTCCTCTCGGTTGCCCAAGCGGGAAGTAGCGAAATTGACGAGTTCGTTCTGATGAACGGTGTAGAAAGCGGCAATGATTTGCGCTTGGTTATTTGTTGTCTGTTCCATAATCGTTTGATAGTTGTTTTGATTTCTGCTGCAAAGGTAGCACAAACCTTCTTAAACAGATGTATCAAACGTACCAATGATATATGTGAAACGTACCAATCTTATTTCGCTACTGATTATCAACTATTTACATCACATAATTTCTTAAGAATACTGCGATGGCAACACGCCGAACATCTCCTTGAAATGCTTGGCAAAGTTCTGCGGAGAGGCGAAACCGGTGCGATAACAAGCCTCAGAGACCGTGCATTTCTCCTCTTTCAGGAGCTTCGCCGCCGTCTTCAGTCTCACCGTTCGGATGAAGTCGGCAGGTGTCTGACCTGTCAGGGATTTCATCTTTCGGTAGAGACTCATTCTCGACATTACCACATCAGTAGAAAGCGAGTCGATGGTGTATTCCGAGTTGTCGATGTTCTTCTCGATGCAGGCGATTACCTCCTTCAGGAAATCCTCGTCAGGCGAAGAATCTGTCACCGTCTTCGGGTCAAGCGAGATGCTGTGAGAGAAGTCTCGCTGGCGCTTCTCCTGCTTTTCCAGCAGATTGCTGATGCGCGCCAGGAGCACCTCCATGTCGAAAGGCTTGGCGATGTAGGCATCGGCTCCCGCCTTATAGCCAGCCGCCCTGCCCTCATCTGTGCTCCATGCCGTGAGCAGGATGATAGGGATATGCGAGGTCTCTATGTTCTCCTTGATGCGGCGGCACATATCCGTGCCGTTCATCCTTGGCATCATCACATCACTCACGATGATGTCCGGATTTTCAGCTTCAGCCATCATCGCGCCTTCTATTCCATCTTTCGCCGTCAACACCTTATTATATATACGGCCCAATTCCTGGGAGAGGAAGTGAGAGAAGTCTTCATTATCCTCCACCACCAGCACAGTCTTCTCTATCTTCCGGAAAGTCTGTACCCCCACGGCACCATCCACCACATCAGCCATCACTAGCGATGCGATGCGGTTCTCCTCAGAAGCCTCCTGCTGCACTTCACGCTTCAGATCGGCAGGAATATCCACGATAAACCGGGACCCCTTACCCTCTTCGCTTTCCAGCGAAACCTTGCCTTCATGCAACTGGATGTATTCATATACCATATTCAGTCCGATACCCGAACCTATCTGTTGCGAGCTGGAATCCTGCTCCGTGCGATAGAAACGTTCGAAGACATGCGCCTGGTCTTCCTTCGGAATGCCGCAGCCCGTATCTTCCACTATGATATGGGCGCATCTTCTGCTATCCAGGATGCATTTCTCCAAACTAACACACACACTGCCCCCTGCCTTCGTAAACTTGAAGGCATTGGAGAGAAGATTGGTCAATATCTTGCCCACCTTGTCCTTGTCGAAATACATAAACAGCCCCTCTGTCTTGTCTTCGAAAGCCAGGCGGATGTTCTTCTGTTCTGCCAGAGGCATGAACTTCATCGTGGTATATTGGATAAACTCATTCAGATTTCCACTCGTCAGATTGAGGCGTTCTCCGTTCATCTCCATCTTGCGGAAGTCGAGAAGCTGGTTTACCAACTGCAGCAGGTCGCCCGCATTCCTGCTTACATCGTTCAGCTGATGGCGGGTTTCGCCATCCGTGGTGCGCTTCAGGATGCTTCCTATAGGCGTGATGATGAGCGTGAGCAAGGTGCGGAACTCATGGCTGATATTGGTGAAGAAGCGATACTTCATCTCCTCCAACTCCTTGTACTTCTCATTCTCCATGCGCTTGCGGTTCTGCTCAATCTTCCATCTTACGCCGAAGATCATCAAGGCGATGAATACCAAGAGATACAAGAGCTTGGCCCACCAAGTAGCCCAAAGTGGAGCCAGCACCTCTATCTCCAAGGTTGCCGATTGCTTGCTCCATACCTTGTCTAGACCAGCAGAATAAACCTCTAGCTTATAAGTGCCAGGAGACAAGTCGGTATAGTTTGCCCTGCCAATTCCATCTTGCGGGCTTATCACGATCCAATCATTATTAACCCCCTGGAGTCTATATTTATAATAGGTGTGGTGAGGCATGTCGAAGTTCAAACCTGAGAAATGGACGGTGATGAAGTTCTCATCATGCTCCAGCACAATCTTCTTGGTAGTGCTCAAGGCAAAAGGCAAGATAACCCTGCCATCATATTCTTTGCCAGCCACTACTTCTTGGTTATTCACTAATAGGGATGTGAACACAGGATGACCTGTATATTCCATATCCTTCACTTGGATAGGATCCACGATATAGAAGCCTGTAGAACTGCCAAAGAAGAGCTTGCCATCAGCCATACTAGCTGCCGTCCGAGGCAAAAACTTGGCATCACCCAACTTATTCTGACTATCAAACATAGTCAAGGCAAAAGGTTGTTCAGAAGAACGAGTGCGACGGATTCGACAAAGTCCATTGGCTGTAGTAACCCAAACTTCGTCTAATTTATCCACTACTAAATCCTGTATCATCTCATTGGTCATGCCTTCTTCCTTGCCGTACCGATAAGTCTTGCCATTCTGGGTATCGAAGACATAAACTCCATTCATCGTTCCTACCCAAATCCAACCTTGCTTATCAATGGCAAGAGCCTTGCAGACAGCTTTCAATTTCAACTGATTGCCCACGATAAGTCCCTTGTTGGTTGCTGCCCACAAACGATGTTGTCTATCAAAAGCGATGCCATTGATGTTCGTGTTACCTACAAAAAGCTTGTTTTGCAAAGGAAAGATACGCTTAGCCTGCTCATCAAAACGACCTACACCTCCATGATAGCAAACCCATATCTGATGCTGATGGTCTTCTGCAAAGTCGCGCACAATTTTGTAGTCTATGTCTTTGTTGGGCACATCCTCTTGCATGAAATGGCTCACCTTATCGCCATCCTTCAGATAGATTCCCTTGCGGAATGTACCTACCCATACCCTGCCCCGGCTATCCGTAAAGCTCTGGATAAAGTCATCGCCAGCACCCGTTCCCAGTAAAGGTTGCAAAGTTATCTGATAAGGATTAAAGGTCAGTACTTGTTGAGGGAATGCCAAGCAAACATTGCCACCACTGGTACAAGAAGCCCTATAAAAGCCTAATCCGTCAGCCTGAAACTGGCTGAAGGCATAGAATGGGAAACCTTGCATATTGGCATTATAGAGAGCCATGCCTTTATAATAAAAGCCAAGCAAGAGATTGCCACGATCATAAGCAATGCTCTGAATATCGTCTGCCACACGCTCTCCACCCATGATTGGGAAAGAGCTTTGAAGACTCTGCTTGCCATTCGGCAGGATAGTCACAAGTCCCAATTGGCGCACGCCCAAAAAAGCTCTGCCATCAGGAGATAGTGCTAAGGTGGTAAAAGTATGATTATCATCGCTATATCGCTGCAGCCATCGGTTCTGCTTAGGGAGATAAGAGGCCACACCATGGTCCCACATCACCCAGAGCTGCTGGCCTTTTTGAACCAGTCGTACGAAATCACGAGCCAGCACAGGCTTCATCCATAGACGAGTGGTGGATTTCACTTGATAGGTGCGGGCATCCACACCCACCAAATAGCCATCATTATAAACCATCCATACCCTATCACCCTGCCGGCATATATCTCGCAAGCCTTGCGTTCTCAACGCTATTTTGCGTCCTTGATGAAGGAGCTTTCCTGTTACTGTTACTGCCCAGTATTCCTTAGCCTCATCCACAAAGAAATCACGGATAGGTTCCTTGATACCCAAGGTTGCCAACACTTGGTCCACATGTAGTTCAAAAGCCTCCCGCTTCAAGTCGAATACCAAGAGTTGCCCCTGCTCCTTGCTCCATACTCGCTGCTCTGCATCCACATAGATACGGGGAAGCGTGGTGACATAGTTCATCCTGTAAGGCTTGGCACCCATAGGCGAAAAGATGCGAAAAGCACAACCATCGAATAGTGAGAATCCAGAAGATGTACGGATTCCCAACCTGCCATCTGGCGCATAGAAAAAGCCCTTCACCTCATCATCAGGCAAACCTATCGCTGTATCAACAAGACGAAATACACTTTGTGAGTTGACCGTAAGATGGACAACCAAACACAGAACTATAACAAGATATAAGCGCAGTAATTTCATTTTTTTACTATTCTACAAGATTGTGAGGCACAACATATGAACCAAACATAGTGCAAAGTTACGATTAAAAAACGAATTCACCAAGTTTTATGAAAGAAAAACTGTTTTTCTCATACCTTCGCATAAGTATTTTTTAAAACACATTCGTAACAAGAGCACAAATAACAATTAATATTAACGTATAAAAAAAATAGAAATGAGTAAACAACTATTCGCTATTCCCCTGTTGCTTCTCTCACTCTTGTTGGGAGCTTGCTCGGATGAAGAGGAAGGAAGAATCAACATTGATGATTCTGCTCCAGCGCAAGTAACAAACGTAGTAGCTACTAGCGTAGCAGGTGGTGTAACTTTGTCATGGGACATCCCTAGCAGTAAGAGTTTCATGTACACTAAAGTGACTTATACCAATGCTAAGGGTACAGAAACTTATGAATTGTATTCTAAAGAACATGCTGATGATGCAGGCAAGATGCAAACTACCATCAATGGATTCGTAAAGACTGAACCTGTCACCTTCAAGCTCTTTGCTTGTTCTGTAAGAGGAAACAACAGTGGAGCCGTTGAAGTACAAGGCACACCAGGTGCCCCTAACTTTGCAAAGGTACTCGACAAGATTACAGTCGATCCTTCTTATGGTGGTATCAAGGTTGGCTATATCAATGAGTTTGATGAGAATGTAAATGTTTCTGTCAGCTACAAGTCAACAAGCGACGCTTCTAAGTCTGGCTCTTGCAAATTTGCAGTGTCTCCAAAGTCACAAGGTGCACAATTCGTTCGTCTTACATACGGTAACGACAACCAGTTTATCACAAACGAGGAATGTGAAATCACCATTCATACGGAAGACAACTACGACAATGCTTCTGACAATCGCACTTATCAAGTTACACCTCAGGAAGTTCAAATCTTAGACCGTAGTAAATGGAGTGTACCAGGCTATGACAACAGTAGCAGCGCAGCCACCATCGGTTACGATTCCCAAGAAGCTGTAGGCGAAGGCACCAGCAATGGTCGTGTCATCTGTATGTTTGATGGCAGCACCAAAACTTTCTGGCATACCAAGTGGAAGAACGGAAACGATAAGTATCCTCATTGGTTCATCGTTGACTTGGGAAGTGAGCATACATTGGCTAGCATCGAGATTACAGGTCGTGTCAACAACAATAAAGAGCAAACAGGTGAGCAAATCTTCGTTTGCACAAACGCAGGTGCCACCGACCCAAGCAACCCAAGTAACTGGGAGTGGAATGACATGGGCGAATATCGCTTTGACCCAAACAATGATGCACCTCAAAATATTGACTTGACTAATCAATTGCCAAAAGCAAGATATATCAAGGTATATATAGGTGAAAAGTTCAAGGGATCTAGCGACAATGCCATGATTTCAGAATTTAATGTTTACGCTATCGAATAACATAGGAAAAAACAAGTTTATGGATAAAAGATATTTAATCGCAGCAGCTCTTTGCTTGGCATCCAGCTCTGCAATACAGGCAGCTTCAGCGGCTACAAACACGAGCCTCAGCGTTCAACAGCAGAAAGGCAATGTAGTACAAGGAACTATCGTTGACCAAAACGGAGAGCCTGTCATCGGTGCTACAGTTAGAGTGAAAGGTTCCAAGACCGGAACCGTCACCGACTTGGATGGCAAGTTTACCCTAACCAATGCTAACGGTCCTATTGAGGTTTCATATATTGGCTACAAGACACAAATTGTCAAGAATGCCAAAGGAAATAACTTGCGCATTTCCCTTCAGGAAGATGCCAATGCCTTGGAAGATGTCGTAGTGGTAGGCTATGGCCAGCAGAAGAAGGCTTCCCTAACCTCTGCCATCACACAGATCAAAGGCGAGGAAGTATTCAAAGACCGTACAGTATCCTCTACTGCTGTAGCCTTACAAGGTGAGATTCCAGGTTTGACCGTTACCCGTAACTCTACCCGTCCTGGTAGTGAGGGCGCAGCCTTCCAGATTCGTGGTGATATCTCTGTGAATGGAAAATCTTCTCCACTCATCATCATTGATGGCGTAACAGGTTCCTTGGACGAGTTGAACTCCATGAACGGCAACGATATAGACAACATCTCTGTTTTGAAGGATGCCTCCGCTGCCATCTATGGCTCTCGTGCCGCATCAGGTGTCATCCTTGTTACCACCAAGCGTGGCAAGGAAGGCAAAGCGCATATTTCGTATAACGGCTCTATCAGTCGCACCATCAATGGTATCCAAACACCATTGGCTAATACAAGCGAATGGCTTGACATGTTCTATGAGGCTCAATATAATGATGCCAGTGTGGTTAGCGGTTCTTCCGACCCTGCTGTTATTCACGATAATATCAACTGGTGGATTTTCAACAGCTTCGGAGGTCCTTCTTTGGATAAAACTGACATTGACCCAGAGACAGGCAATCCAACAATTTACAAAGGTGAGAAGCTTTTTAATGCTTTACGTGCTGGAAAAGTGCTAACCGTGCAAAACAGCAACAGAGTTGAGCGTTGGGACACTTCACAGGACATCATGGATGCCCTTTATGGACAAGCTACCTCACAAAGACATAATGTCAACATTTCCGGAGCCGACCAGCGATTTGGCTATAATCTTTCCTTGGGATATGAGAGTGCCAAGTCACAGTTGAAACCAGCTTATGATGGACAACGCAAATGGAGTGGTCGTTTGAACGCAGACTACAAAGCTACTGATGAGTTGAAATTCTCCACCAACATTGCATACGAGAAACGTGATGTACAAAGTCCATCTACCGATGTTGGTCAAGGTTGGTTCGACCAGTGGTTCTGGCCTATATATAATGAAAATGGTGAGGTATACGATACTTTCGGACACAGAAACCCAATTGCTGGTTTGACCCAAGGCGGTACAAGTAAATATCAGCTGACAACTCTTCGTAGCAACATATCTGGCACATACGACTTCAAAAAGATTGTCAAGGGCTTGACTCTCACTGGCAACGCTGCCTACAAGATGGTAGAGCAAAACAGCCAAACCACCAAATATAAAGTAGATTATCATGATTGGGTAGGCTTCGTTACCAACACGAAATTTGCTCCTGGCAGCATGGAACAAGAGAACAAACGATGGGAGAACATCACTCTCAGTGCCTTACTCAACTACCAGAACACCTTTGCCAAATATCACAACGTGGCAGCCATGGTGGGTATGACCGCAGAGCAAGAGACTAACAAGAACCTCAAACTCGGCAGGTACAAAGGGCCTATGTATGAGAATTCGGGCATCGAGGACTTGAACGTTTTCACCAATGGCGACAACAATGTTGCCAACGGCGGTAAGTCTTCATGGGGATTACTTTCTTACTTGACACGTGTAAGCTATAATTTTGACAACCGTTACTCTGTCGAATTTCTCGGTCGCCGTGATGGCTCGTCCAAGCTCTCAACCTCACAACGTTGGAAGAACTTCTACTCAATCTCCGGCTACTGGAGAATCTCTGGCGAGAAATGGATGAAGAGTCTCACTTGGCTCAGCGACTTGAAGCTCCGCTACAACTACGGAAAGACAGGTAGCGTGGAAGGCATCGGCAATTATGAGCGCTATGCCACGGTATCTACAGGATCTACCATCATCGGTGTCACCCCTAGTGCCCACCCTACCCTTTGGCTCGGAGGCATGACCAGCAACCAACGTACCTGGGAGACCATCGACAGCCACAACTTCGGTCTTGACTTCACATTGCTCAACAACCGACTCAGTGGTTCATTCGATTACTTCATCAAGACCAACAACGGTATGTTCATCAGCGTGGAATACCCACAGGTTCTTGGTGCATCCGCTCCTAAGGTAAACGATGGTAAGTTCCGTGCCCGTGGTTGGGAATTTGCGATTAATTGGCGTGACAAGATTGGTCAAGTGAAATACAATATTGGTATGAACTTCTCAGACGCTTGGTCTAAAGTAATGAAACTCACCAATACTGAGAACGTACCTAACGCTGGCAAAAACAGCAATCGCTTGATTGGCAAGCCACGTAATGCCATCTACGTTTACCAAACAGACGGTTTGTTCCAGAATCAAGAGGAAGTAGATGCATACTATGAGATGTACTATTGGAATGCCGACCATACAGGTCCGAAGGAAGGTAACATCATCCCTGCGCCAGGAAAACAGATGACTAACACCTTGCGTCCAGGTGCTCGAAAAGTTGTTGATGTCAACGGTGATGGCAAGATTACCCGCGATGATCTCTACTATGCTGGCGATGCCGCCCCTCGTCTATCTTTTGGAATCAAGGCAGGTTTGGAATGGAAAGGCATTGACTTTACTGCCTTCTTCCAAGGAGTCGGCAAGCAGAAGGTTCTCCGTACTGGTCATTTCTATGCTCCATGGGTAACAAACTATGTTCGTCAGAACAAGACCTTCATGGGTAAGATGTGGACTCCAGAGAATCCGAATGCAGAATATTCCATTTCTTCTCGCGACCAGAATTTCAATAAATGGAACTACGAGAACAAAGATGTGAGCGTACAGGACAACAAGTACATCCGACTCAAGTCACTCGTCATCGGCTATACCCTTCCACAGGCATGGACCACAAAGGCTGGTCTGAGTAAGCTAAGAGTTTACTTCTCAGGCGATGATCTCTGGGAGTGGACTAAGGTTAAGGATGGTTACGATCCAGAGTTTGGTGAGGCATCCAACAACACGTTCCCTTTCAGTCGCCAATTGACTTTTGGTCTCGACCTAACTTTCTAAGTGAAGTTTCCAGTACACAACAAAAGAACAATAAAAAAGATTATTAGTATGAAATCGACAATATCAAAATTAGTAATGGCTTCTGCTCTTATAGCAAGCTTAACCTCCTGCAGTGACTTCCTCGAAAAGGAGCCACTGTCAGAGGGCACAGAGGCCATCGTGTTCAAGAATGCGACTCAGTTCCAACAAGCAGCAGATGCCTTCACAGAGCATCTACCATCATGGCAATCGATAACATGGGATAAGAATACAGACATCGGTGGACTTAGCTCAAATGGAGCTGGCACCGCTCCTGAAAACAATGGCAACTGGAGTGGTAACTACAACAACATCCGTCAATACAACATCCTGCTTAAAAAGGCGGAAGAATACACTGGTGACAAAACTGCCATCAACGCCTCGGTTGGTACAGCATATTTCTTCCGTGGCATGGCATACTTCAATTTACTGAAGACCTTTGGAGGCGTGCCAATCGTTGATCATGTCATGGACGTAAACGATGAGGTACTCTATGGACCTCGCAATAGCCGCTACGAGGTATTCAACTTCTTGGCAAACGACTTCCGCAAGGCTATCGAATTGCTCCCTAAAGAGAGCAGCATCGCCGCAGCCGACAAGGGACGCATTAGCAAGGAGGTAGCTCAGGCGTTCTTCGGAAGAGTTCTTCTCTATGAGGCTACTTGGGAAAAATATGTACCTTCCATCAATTATGACCTGGATGGAAATGGTTCCGAGAATGGTGCCGGAAAGGCAAAGCCTGAAGGTTATCCATCTACAAACGACATGTTCAGTGAATGCAAGCAAGTATCAAAGGCGGTGATGGACGAGGCACAAAACAATGGCACATACTCTCTTTGGAATGAGTGTGACTCCCTTAGCTATTATTATCTCTTCAATATTGATGACAATGGTGGCAACATCTCAAACTTCAAGAATGTTGGCAAAGACACCAATCATGAGTTCATCCTCTACAAAAAATATGACTATGACTTGAAGCGCGTCGGTTTCAATATTGGTCATATCGTAGATACCTGGCAAGGAGTAAACATTAGCGCACAATTCGGTGAGTCCTTCCTCTGCCGCAATGGTCTGCCTATCCGTATCAGTCGTACAGGAAAAATGGAAGACGCAGAAAACAACCCAGAGTTTGAGGGATGGAGTACATTCGCTGGCGAATATCATAATCGAGACTATCGCTTTGTAGGCTGCGCATGGTGTCCAGACCGAGCCTCTTGGGGTAACGGCGAACACTGCACAATCCATACGGAGGCTGATGGCAAGCCATATCCAGATCCTTTATTTGTGAAGAACAATGACAAGTTCGATTCTTCTGACCCAGCATACGCTAGTGTAAGAGGCATCTTCCGACCAAAACTCCGCAACAACACGAACTTCAATGATTATGGGTGTCGTAAATATAACCCTGAGGGCAATCGCCCTGACAGAACTGAGTCTCCAGACTTGCCTCTTCTCCGCCTTGCCGAGGTATATCTCAACTATGCCGAGGCAACTTGCGAGTTGGGTAATGGTCAGATTTCTGATGAGGACCTGAACCTCTCCATCAACAAGCTTCGCGACCGTGCTCGTGTTGCTCACCTCACCAATGCCCTCATCAAGGACGTATGGGATGCAGGCTGGTGGGATTACAAGACCAACAAGACCGTTTGCCACAAGATGAACATGCTCGATGAGATTCGTCGTGAGCGTGCTTGCGAACTCTACGGTGAAGGTTTCCGTATGGACGACTTGAAGCGTTGGGGCATCGCCCACATCAATCTTCGTGGTCAGAAGTTGGGCCGTCATGTATTGAACACCGCTTACACCACCAACAAGTGTAACGACAACCAGTACTTCGGCGAGCCATGCTACTATCCTGAGAAGTATCCATTGCTGTATGGGGTATATGAAGGCACAGGAAAGGACGACCCAGACTATGGTCGCTCCATCGCTACCCTCGCCGAGAACCTGCACTACACACAGCGCGACTATCTCGATGCAATTCCATTGCAGCAGATTCGTCTGAACCCAGCTTTGACACAGAACCCAGGCTGGTAAAATCACAAAGCGACGAATGGAAAAATAAAAAAGCCCTAGAGAGAAAAGTCTCTAGGGTTAAGGAAATTCTTCGTTCAAAAGCTTTGAACCTATGTTCAAAAGTTCTGAATACACATTCAAAGCTTATGAACGTACATTCAAAACTTTTGAACGGAGATTTTCATTCATGATAAAAACAAGTATATTATCCAAGAAATACTCTTTCTATATGAAGAAGATAATAACAACACTAATGCTGTGCCTCATCACCCTATCGATGACAGCCAAGGGGCATACGGCGGCGAATAACCGTCTGGTAATAGCCAAGGCTCCAGCCGGCATCGAACTCAAGAAAGACTTCGAGGTAAAAGCCCGCATCAGTGGCGGCGAATGGAAGGACATAGACACTTATGCCTTCAAGGTGGATAGAGTCGCTGATGCCAAGCACAATGCCGAAATCACATCCGTGGCTAAGTTTGAATTCGAAGGTAAAGTTGAAATTCAGGTAAAGAGCATTGCTCAGGATATCAAGAGTTTCAAGGTTCGTCCTAACTCCTACGGAATAGAGGCTAAGCAAGAGGGCAATACGCTAACATTCTCTCTCGACCGCCCTCGCTACCTCTCCGTAGAAATCAACGGCAACATCTACCAGAATCTCCAAATCTTCGCAGACAACATTTTAGAAAAGCCAAAGGTAAAGAAGAAGAAAGATCTGATGTATTTCGGGCCAGGCGTTCACGATTTCAAAGGTGACTCCATTCACATCACATCGGGCAAGACTGTTTTCATAGATAACGGAGCCGTCATCAAAGGTTGGCTATCTACCTACGGCTCAAGAGATGTCAAGATTCTCGGTCACGGCATCGTGATGCCTGGACACCACGAGGGTATTATGGTGAGATATTCCAAGAATGTATATATCGACGGACCACTCACTACCCAATTGCCTATCGGTGGCAGCGATTCCGTAACCGTGAAGAATGCCAAGGTGATGAGCTGGTATGGCTGGGGCGATGGTTTCAATATCTTTGCCAGCAACAACATCTACCAGGAGCATCTCTTTGCACGTACCAGCGACGACTGCTCCACCATCTACTGCACCCGCAAGAACTATCATGGCGGTTGCAAGAACATCACCATCAAGGATTTCGTCATGTGGGCAGACGTGGCTCATCCTATCATGATAGGCTTGCACAGCGAGACTCCAGAGAACGAGGACATCACCAACGTGCTCTATGATAACATCGATATCCTGGAACATGCCGAGAACCAGATAGACTATCAAGGCTGCATCGGCATCAACAATGGCGACAACATCCTGGTAAAGGGCGTCACCTTCCAGAACTTCCGCATCGAAAACATCCGCAAGGGAATGCTCTTCAACATGCGTGTTTGCTTCAACAAGAAGTACTGTTCTGCCCCAGGCAGAGGCATCGAGGATATCACCCTGCGCAACATCGCCTACACCGGAGAAGCTCCCAACATGGGCATCATCGCCGGTTACGACCAGAGCCGCAAGGTGAAAAACATCCGCTTCGAGAACTTCACCATCAACGGCAAGGTGATTTCGGATGATATGCCTGGAAAGCCAAAGTGGTACAAGACCGCAGATATGGCGAATATCTACGTGAACGACCACGTGGATAACATTACATTCAGCAAATAATTCTACTTACAATCTACGTTGATATATATATAAAGAAAACGGCTGCCCCCTCAGTGATGAAGGAGCAGCCTTTATTGTGTTATGCCTTTGCTTTCTTTAATCTGATAATCATCTGTATAAAACTTGGAATCATGATGCAGAGCGAGAAGCCTACAGCATAATATACAGTCTTCTCATCGCCATGGAAAAGGTCGATGAGCTTGCCGTCGCTCTGCGGCATGATATTGGCAAATACATACGCCATCGTATTGTTTACCCAGTGGAGCAGGATGCCCGGAACAAGACTGCCAGTGCGATAATACATCCATCCCAGGAGCAAGCCCATCAGAAGGGCATTGACAAACTGTGCCAGGTTGGCATGAACCACTCCGAAGATGGCAGCAGAAATCAAGATGGCTACCCAATGGTTCTTCTTGCTCATGATGCCCAGCAGGGTGCGGAGGATGGCTCCACGGAATACTACCTCTTCGGCAAGAGGCGCCAGGATGCCGACAGCTACATAGCCCCAAGGCTCCTTCATCATCGAGGTGATTATCTGCTGAGTATTCTCATCCATCTCAATGCCCAGCTGTTCATAGAGGAACGACAGGGGGATGATGGTTCCCAGGGAGAACAATGCCACCCAGAGAAGCGTGCCCCAAGGCTTGGAAAGCAGATAACTGCGGGTAAGCGGCGTCCACTTCGTCTTCAGGAAGATGATGAGGGTGATGACACTGCTGAACGCAGAAACAAGCGCCGCAAGAATGGCGTTACCGCCCGTACTTGCTGCCTGAAGCGTTGCCTGATAACCTTCGCCCTTGATGCCTGCCCAGATTCCTGCACCGGCATACATCATGATGATTTGTACTACTATAAATATAATAAGGTAGAGGACTACATCCGTCAAACCTCTCTTTAAATTAATCTTTGCCATTGCTTTTATAGTTTATAATTAACTGTTTTATAGTTAATAGCATTCTTGCTATCATTTCGCTTCCTTTTCGAAGAGATCCAGCACGGTCTGCTCATCCACCTTCAGTTGCGCCGCCAACTCCTCGGGACCGTCAAACTTCCGTTCGCCCCTTATCCGCTTCATGAAGCCTACGAGCAGGAGCTGGTCGTAGATGTCGCCATCGAAATTGAAGATATGCGTCTCCAGCGTTATCTGCTTGCCATTGAAGGTAGGGCGGTTGCCCACATTCATCATTCCCCGCTTCCATACCACCGAGTTCTCCAGTCTTACCTTTACGGCATAGACGCCAGGGGCAGGAATCATCTGTCCGAAGTGCGAGATGTCAAGATTGGCTGTAGGGAAGCCGAGCTTTCTGCCTTCATGGAATCCGTTCACCACCTTTCCGATGATGGTATAAGGGAAACCGAGGCACTGGGCTGCCATCTCCACTTCTCCCTCTTTCAAGAAAGAGCGGATTACGGAAGAAGAGATGTTGATGCCATCTATCTGGAAGGCTTCGTTCCTGATTACCTCAATGCCCATCTCACTGCCGTAGCGCACATAATCCTCAAAAGTCTCTGCACGGTTGTGACCGAAGCGATGGTCGTAACCGATGAAGAGTTTCCTTACGTTGAGATGGTCGTGGAGCACCTGCTGCATAAACTCTCTTGCCGACATTGCAGCCATCGCCTTGTCGAAATGCAGCACCACGGCATTGTCCACTTCCGTCTTCGAAAGAAGCAGCAGCTTGGAATCGAGTGTGCTCAGCATCTCTGGCTGGTAATCCGCCTGCAATACCTTGCGAGGATGCGCATCGAAAGTGATGACGGTGGATTGCAAGCCATCCTTTCGTGCTGTCTCTACGAGATGATGAATCAGGAACTGATGTCCACGATGCACCCCGTCGAAGAAACCGATCGTTGCCACACAAGGCTGCAACTGCACGGTATCATTGTAATGTATTGTATTCATTCTATCTTATATCATTTATATCTAAAGAAGAATCCTGAATTATATCTTAAGATGATATCGGTGGATTATCTTCTCTTTGCTATCATTCTCTTAAAAGCTCTCCACAGCTCGCCCACCCAGAGCACAACAGAGGTGGAACCGATGATGAGCAGCCACTCGTGGAGCGACAATGGTGTGGTGCGGAACATTTCGCCACCAAAGGTTACGATGATCCACTGACCCACCAATACCAGTACAAGCACCAGAATCATTCCCTTATCCTTCAGGAAATGGCGGAAGGCGGTGTGATGACTCATCAGCGCCTTGGCATTGAAGAGGTTCCAGAACTGAATCATCACGAAGGTGGTGAAGAACATGGTCAGTTCATGCACATCTACTCCACCCTTGCCTCTGCGCTCGCAGTAAACCAGCAGGGCAAACATCACGAGGAAGAAGACGATGCCGCAGAACAGGATTCCGAAACCGATGCTCTTGTTGATGATGAAATCGGATGCCTTGCGTGGTTTATCCTTCATCACCTCGTGAGATGGAGGCAATGAGGCGAGCGCCAGGGCTGCAAAGGTATCCATGATAAGGTTCACCCAGAGAATCTGAGTAACCGTCAACGGCATTTCAGTTCCGATAACTGAGCCGCCAAGCACCAGCAGGAGGGCTGCCACGTTTACTACCAACTGGAAGAAGAGGAAACGCTGCAGGTTGCGATAGAGCGAGCGTCCCCACATCACGGCGTTGGCGATAGACTTGAAGGAATCATCGAGCAGAGTCATATCCGAAGCCTCCTTAGCCACGGAAGTTCCCGAACCCAGCGACAAGCCCACATGGGCATAGTGAAGTGCCGGAGCATCGTTGGTACCATCACCTGTTACGGCAACCACCTCGCCACGCTTCTGGAGCATGGCCACCAGTCGCTGCTTATCGGTAGGACGGGCACGGCTCATCACACGGATATCCTTCGCCCGTTCGTAAGCCTCTTCGTCAGAAAGCGCCTCCCACTGTTCGCCCGTAATCATCTGCTGGTCGAGCGAAGTCATGGAGCCATCAGCTCCGATATTCTCCGGTTCATCTTCGAAGACACCTATCTGCTTGCCTATCTCCAAGGCGGTGGCAGCTGTATCACCCGTAACCACCTTCACCTCGATACCCGCATGGCGGCACTCCTGCACGGCGGCAGGAACATCCGGACGGATAGGATCGGCAATGGCTGCAATGGCCTGCAACTGAAGGTCATTGGCATCGAGAAGTGCTACCACTTCGGCAGTAGAGGTTCTGGATGTTCTCATGATAGAAGTTTCTATCTTCTTATAGGCGAACGCCAGGGTTCTCATTGCCTTATGCTGCCACTCATCGAGTTCTTCGGCCGTCTGTTTCAGCATTCTATCTTCGATGATGCATTTCTTCATCACGATTTCAGGCGCACCCTTTACGAAGAGATAGGTCTCGCCATCAACTTCTGCCAAGGTTGCCATCATCTTTCTCTCGGTAGAGAAAGGCAACTGCTTGAGCACGTTCACCTGCTTGCGGAGTTCTTCATAATCCTTGCCCTGGGCATCGAGCCAGAACAGGAGAGCCGACTCGGTAGGGTTTCCGATAGGTTTGCCGTCATTCAACTCGGCTGTAGAGTTGAGGGCAATGGCAGTATCGAGCAGCGCCTCATCGCCCTGCTTGAGTTCCAGGGCGCTTACCTGCATCTTGTTCTGGGTAAGCGTACCGGTTTTATCGGTACAGATTACGGTAACGGCACCCATGGTTTCGCAGGCATGGAGCTTGCGCACCAGATTGTTCGACTTCAGCATTCTTCGCATGTTGAGCGCCAAGGAAAGGGTAATCGCCATCGGCAATCCCTCCGGCACCGCCATCACAATCAGGGTAACAGCCATCATGAAGTATTTCAGCACGATTTCTGCCATATAGAAATAATCCTTGCCGCCCCATGCCGGGTTGGTGAGGATATCGTGAATCAGGAAGATGAAGAAGGCTGCCACAGATACCACGGACCCCACCTTGGAAATCATCTTCGCCAACTTATCGAGCTGCATGTGAAGCGGTGTCTCCACCGAAGTCTGTTCGGTAGATTTCTTCGCCACCTTACCGATCTCGGTAGCATCGCCCACGGCAGTAACCACGAACTCGCCCCTGCCATTCATCACCATGGTAGAACGGAGGATGACGTTGCGAGGATAGGCTCCATCGCCACCGCCCTCCAGAGATTTCTCAGTAACGGGCTCGCCCGTAAGGGTAGATTCATTCATCTGCAGGTCGTTGCAGACGATGAGTTCGCCATCGGCAGGCACCTCGTCGCCCACTTCCACGAGTACCACATCTCCCACCACCACATCGTGGCGTGGAATTTCCATCACCTTACCATTGCGGCGCACCTTTACCGGCTGCTCTTCGCTGAGCGCCGTAAGCAGATTAAACTTCTTAGCCGCATCGCGCTCAAAGTAGAAGCCCACGGTTGTAGCAAGGAAAACTGCCACGAAGATACCGATGGTCTCCATGAAATTCTTTTCGATGAAAGCGAGGATGAGGGATACGAAAGCCGCCACAAGGAGTATCTGGATAATCGGATCGCGATATTTATCCAAATACAGTTTCCATAATGAAGTACGTTGAGGAGGGGTTAGCACGTTCTTGCCATGCTGTTCCCTACTCTGTTTTACTTGTTCGTCGGTAAGACCGATTCTTTTGTTTTTGTCTATGTCCATTTCTGAATAGAAATACTTTTCTTTTGTACGATTAATAAGTACATACGCACGTGTGCGCACATAATTTGGTGCAAAGATACGCTATTTTTCTGATTCAAGGAAAATTTTTAAGATTTTATTTGGTTATTTGCCTAAAATCTAGTATCTTTGCACTCGAATTTGATAAAAATTCAATGGACTTGTAGCTCAGTTGGTTAGAGCAACAGACTCATAATCTGGAGGTCCTAGGTTCAAGCCCTAGCTGGTCCACTTTGAAAATCAAGCAGTTAAGCAGAAATAGCTTAACTGCTTTTTTCGTTTTAGGAAACATGCTTGAAACTACGAATTCAAACTTGCTGAAAGAATGCATCTTCAAAGAGCAACACCGTAATTCCCCTAAAATCCGCAAACAATAAGTTTTGTAGGAGTGTAGGTAAAAAACGATTCTCGATTCCTGATAACGTTTCTGCTCCAGTTTTGGTATCTGTCAGGACTGCACACCCAGGTCCGTATCCCATAAAGCCTTTGTAGGTAGGCTTTGCCTCCCAAGTTTCTGATTCCAAGAGCTCATGGTAAAATCAAAGTCATATTCCTTGCCTGGAGAAAGCATGCCACTCTTGATCGCTGTATATACAAGAAGACCCACTTTTTCAAGTTGACTCATCTTTTATACAATTTTGTTCTTGTTTTGCAAATTTATAAAAAAACATGAATTTATCGAATTTACATTTATGATTTAAGATACTTTAATATAAACAGTTCATACTATTAGAATATTGACTACCAAGTTTTCGAAGCCCATAAAACTCACTAAAAACAAAAGAAGTTGCGTATTCCGGGTAATACCCGTTCACTCCATTAGTAACCTTCAGTATTGTCGGCAAAGTTAATACTTTTTTCTTAAACTCTCGCCTTTTAAGTCAAATTTTATTGCTTTATGCACCAATCTGTCCAAGCAAGCCTCTGCGATGAGCTCACTTTGGAACACATTGTAACAATCAGCGACAGGAAGTTGACTGGCAAGGATGAGTGCCTTTCTGCTGTACTTGTCGTCGATTATTTGCTCAAAGTCGTGTTGGATTTGATCATCCAGCTTAACCATCCCAAAGTCATCGACAATCAGCGCATCTTGGTTGCTGAGCTTGCGGAAGAAGTTGATCTCTCTTCCCTGCATCTGAAGCAACTGGGAATACGGAAATAGCTGATATTTATTTTATTCTTTCTTATTTTCCAAAATCAGAAATTTGGAATTTGATGGGAATGTCTACTATTGATTTCATTTTTGTACCTTCTTCTGTTGCAGGTTCCCATTTTGGCATGTATGAGATGATTCTTTGCGCCTCTCTATCTAGTTCATCATTTATGGATTGTTTAATCTTTTGGTCGCCAATAGAGCCATCGTGCTTGATCTCTGCAGATACAATAACAGTTCCTTCTATACGATTATAATAGGAATTTGATGGATATCTCATATTACTTTTGATATAAGCCTCCATTGCTTCTGTCCCTCCGATAAAGTGTGCCGCAGTTTTTGTACTGTAGTTATTGACATCACAGATTGATTGTGGATCAGGCGTTGGTATTGTTATTTGAGCTGGTGTCATTTTATCAAACCAAATAACCTTATTGAAATCATTTTTAGGAATTTCAAAATAGTACTTGTTAAAGTTTAGTTCACGTGATGCCCCTAATCTCTTGGAAGAAGGAAGTAAAAGTCGTATGGTATTTGCGTTTTCTACTCTTATATAAAAATGGCAAGCACCAGGTGAATGTTCTACTTTTCCGTTTCTGAATATGGTAGACATTTCCGTACTCAATGTTTTTTCATTTGAGTTTATTAAATAAGAACCAGCAGCATATATAATAACATCATTGTTGTTATTTTGTAGGTTTAAGAGCTTTCTGTATTGGTCGGGATATATGACATAAAGATTGGTAACTTTCCAATAAATCCAATCCTTAAAAATTAGAGGAAATTTATATGCTCCATCATATGAAGTTATAGAGAGTAGATACCAGTAATTGTTATTGTATGATATTTTGCGAATTCTCATTGATTGTATATTTTCATCATGAGATTGTACTTCTGCCGAATATCTTTTGACGCTTTTTATATCTTTTGAACTTGCACAAAAGCTTTTATCATTGAGAGCGCCTTCCCATTTTAAATAATGGTCATTATATTCCCATTTAATGAAATTCGTTGCGAGTTGAGACACCTTTACAATTTTTGCAGATGTCTTATAGTTTTCTCTTGGCTGTGAATAAGCTGTGCAAACGGCAACCAAAATAAAAGTCAATATGATAAAAAGTCTATTCATTTTTTATGTTTAAATATTTATTAATTTTAATTACAAAAATAATTATACGCAAATTACCCTCTATAAGGAATTTGAGAGCAATTCACCTCTGCTTCAATATTGCGACTTTCCAAATAAGAACGCAAAGCGTCTAATGACAATTCTTTATCTGCTGTCGGACCAAGCCACACTGATTTCAAACATGATTTTGGCAAGTACTCCTTTATATAAGGAACCAAGACTCCATTTTTCACTCGGAATTGCTCCTTCCTTGCATCATCATAATATGGAGCCCCAACTCCGACAATGCGAACCTCATTCTCATATTTGAAAGCAGAATTTTTCAGCGTTCCAACAAACATCATTGTTAAGATGGCTATCGCTAACGTCTTTTTATCATTAGACATGCACTCAAACTCATCACCCAAGTCTAAGCCAAAGAATCTTTTACACACCGATTCAAAATATTCTGTATCATAATAGACACAAGGCATTAATCTGACACCATATATTTTCAACAATTCCGAAACATCGAACTCTAACATAATGCCTGTACCCTGAGCACCATACATACTCCACATGGGCAAATAGTCTTTTTCTTTTGAAAAGCTTATAGAATGATTATCTCCAGACAATGACACAAAAGCATTATAAACTTCCAGATTATTCTTAAACACGTCTTTCAACATGTCCAAAGCTATATAGTTTTCTTGCGAGTCATTTAGATGCGACCACTTTGTTGCCCAAAGACAAATCTCACGGTTTACCTCTGGTTCTGGCACAATTATCCCATTAACCAATGCATTCATATCTGTATAATAATACAAACTACCAAGTTTTTGAAGTCCATAAAACTCATTAAAAACAGAAGATGTCCAATGACTCAACTTATCTTTAATACTATTAAATACCTCCTGAGTTTCTGAATTATCCATAGCAACACCATTTTAAATCAACTAATCATCCCAAATGTCTTCGAGAAAAACTCATGAAGATATTTGAACATTACCAATCTCTACACTCTTAACAGATACGCACTTAGCTTTACTTGCATCAAACAAGACAACATTGATTCCACCTTTATGCAAAGAGCTTTCAAAACGGATACCATCCATTCCATTTAGCTTACAAATCTCACATACAAGTTGAGTCGGAACATACTCTAGTTCAGAATCATAGCGTCGTAATGGCTTAGACAAATCTCGACTTATTGCCTGTAATATTTTTTGCCTAATAATGACATCTGACAGTGGTTCAGTAGCATTCGCATAAGCTATATACAGGCTTAATTTTGAGGTAAAATCTAATATGTTAAGATCTTCTGTTGCCCTAAACTTTGCCACCCCTAATCTATCAAGATACAAAGCTCTCACTTCATAATAAGTGGTTACTTCATCTTGACATAAATATAAATAAGGTATGCCTAACGGATTTGCACGCCCAGCAGTTGCCTTATCCTTTGGTGGGCACCCCATTTCTTTCTTTTTCAATTTCTCCACTCCTGAAGGAAGAACACGACTTCTAAAGAATACGCTACCCTCAGGTATTGTTGCATTAGATACAATCAAGTGCATATCATCAAAGGAAGAAGTATCCGCAAAGAAACGAGAAGATTCACGAACCTGCTTTTTTACAGAATTCCACACTTGCATTTTTTCGAGTATGGGAACTGCATAATCAACCTTAGACTTAACAGTATAATTAAACGTATTCTTATCCAGAAAATAGCCTAATATCTTTTCACCTATTTCCTTTGATGAGAATAAAGTCCAATCACGCTGAATCAATTCCGCTATGCTTATACCAGACTCTGAAGGGGCAAATAAAGACAACACCTCTTCAAAAAAATCAGAGAAGTAATCAATATCCATAAGAAGCCCTTGTTGACCACAAAAGTCACAAGTCCCCTCTGTATGAGATTCATTGCTGACTACCGCCTGCATTTCCTCGTCACAAAAACAATTCTTGCAAATATTCATATATCGATTACTACTCTGTTATTAATCTATCTATTAACTCCAAATGATTCTTTATAGATAACTTCTTGATATAGCCTAAGCCAGGATAACCAGCCACATCACTAGCCTTATCTATCAATTCAATAACCGCAGATGTTTCTTGATAACCACCTTCCTTGTAGAAAGGTCCTATCTTTACAGCTGCTTCATGGAATTTACCACGAATGTTAGACTGATCAATATTGTTGTCAGAGACAAAATGATGCACAAAAATCTCCTCTGGTGATTTCTGATAAGTTAAATGGATTGCTATCGCATAAGGCAAAGACCCGCCCTCCGAGAATACTTTTGGCAATGCCGTATAATCAGAGAAGCCAAAGAATCCTTTCTCTTTATAAGATACGAAATCATCGCTAAAGAACTCATCAGACGCTAAAGCATAGTCCGCATTTTTTGTTTGTGGTTCAAAATGGCCATCCAACAAAATCACCTTTTTCCCCATTTGTCCAAGAGTGGTTAACGCCACTTTAGATGGATTACCCAACATTACATATTCAACTTTCTCATCAGCTAACAACCTAGCGATTTCCTGATTATGTATATTCACACCATCAGGAAAGACTACCATAAAATGTCTAAAATTATGGTTTTCTGCATGTGAAAGCAACAGATCAGGATAACCCTTATAGAAATAAGCAGGTATCCAACTCTCACGATCTTCCTGAAGAGTATTCAACTTAGGAAAGATATCATTATCCCTATCTTTCTTGAAATCACCATCCTTAGGATTAAGGATAACCGCAAAGCGCATTGCGTTATCTCGCAAAGCTTCCAAAGCAGAATTCAAGCCATTAACCTGACTTTTAACTGGTTCTATTACTGGAATAATCTTTGCATTATTAGGACTCATCTGAGAGAAATCTTTTAATGCAAGAAGTTCATATTGCTTACCTCTTAAATATGGGAAATACATAACTTTTTCGTTGAATTTATCGGGTTATTTAAATATGTTTGTAGAATCTCTATTTGCCTTTGAGATAGACCTAACTGGAGATACATTTGCCGCAACTCTATAGGAGCTTTTCTCAAGAGACTCATATTATTCTTTCTCTTCTCTATCTCTGACAAAAAATACTGATGCAGTTTATCTGGCGGCATATCATATAATTTAGCCTCACATGCTTCATACATTTCATAATATGGAACATCTGGAAGTTTCCCAAACTCTGCCATCACAATGTTTTCATACTCTTTGGTACGCAAACACTTCATCATCATTCCTGCATCAATGTTCTTATTTTCAACAGCCTTTCTAATTTCTCTTAGCCCTATTCTTCCATTTTCCTCAACTAAGACAATTATACCAATATTAATTGGTACATCTCTTTCATAGACATCTAACAAGCCCTCAGGGATGACTACATAACACTCTTGGAAAACACGAGTATAATCAACTAATTGACCAGCCAATCGTCGAGTCGTATCATACTCCGTCTTAATTTCAAACGCACGGCTATGTCCATTAAACATAACCAAATCAACTATTGACTTTTGCATTCGAAACTCGCTAAACACGATTGTTTCTGGATGAGCATAATTTTTAATCAATAATTGATTAACTAACTCATTTTTATAAACATACTCGCAACGATAATTAGTACTCATCTGACGATAAAGATACTTTAGATAAGACAAATAAGTCTTTTCTTTTTTTCTTTTTCCATCATACTTTTCATGGATACCATCAAGTCGAGAACAATCACCATACTTAAGAATATCAACAAACATATTACGGCTGAATGCAGAAGAGTAGCTCCGCATTCTATCCATAATCTTATATGTTTGTATATTCTGTCTCATTCCTTACCTTGTTTTATTTGGCAAAGATAACATTTTATTTTTATATATCAATATTTTATTGGATATTTTATACTTTTTTTATTTCGAATACACATTTTCTCGAATTGCATTTACTAATATTTGAATTTGTTCACTAACTTGGTCACCAGCTTGACCACTAACTTGGTCACTAAACCAATAAGTCACAGTAGAGCATACCAAATCGCTTTTAAAATCAACGTTCTTTCCTGTCAATTTCTCCCATGTCAACATCTTATTAGGGTATCCAGTTCTATGTTCCACTTTTTAATATTGTAATATAATTCCAAAACTTTGATATTTAAAGTGTTACATATTTGAAATGAACTGTTTTTTGTCATAAAATAGCGATGTATAATTGAGGGTGTGTCTGTTGCTTGCATAACATCTGATTCTCATAATGTTAGAAGAAGTACAAGCTTCTTTTTAACTCGAAAATTGGAACACAAAACTGGACACCCTAACATCTTATCAATACCAAACCCTGCATTTTCACCAAGCTTAGCATATCGGAAGAATCTAATCAAACTTGGATTTCTTGGTAGAGAATGAAGTTGAATGCGAGAATGTACATCCAAAGAGCAACACCGTAATTCCTCTTTTAAAATTTGGTGGTTTCAATTATTTGCCGTATCTTTGCGCCATACAAATAAAGGAGAAAGGATTATGGCAAACAATGAATACAGAAAGCTGCCTACAGGCATACAATCTTTCAACAAGATAAGAGAAGAAAACTATCTCTATGTTGATAAGACTGACATCATTTGGAAATTGGCGAACAAAGGCAAACAGTATAATTACTTGAGCCGCCCTCGCCGATTCGGAAAGTCTGTGCTCATTGATACGCTACAATGTTACTTCGAAGGAAGAAAGGAACTCTTCGAAGGACTCAAAATCATGGACTTGGAAAAGGACTGGAAGGAATATCCTGTGATTCGACTCGACATGAGCCGTGGAGGCGCCAATGCAGAAACCTTGCGTTCGTACCTGAATCTGCGATTCGGATACTACGAAGAGAAGTATGTCATCACTCCCGACCCTACCGCCCAGCTTGCCGACCGCTTTGACGCCATCATTACGACGGCATACAAACAGACGGGCTTGAAGGTTGCCATCCTCATCGACGAATATGACTCTCCACTCCAGCACTCCTGGAAACCCCCGGAACACGAAGCATGTACCGAGGTATATCATGAAGTCTTTGCCATTTTAAAGGCCGATGATGAATACGAGCGTCTGGTCTTTATCACAGGCATCACCAAATTTACGCAGATTTCCCTTTTCTCCGTGCTCAACAATCTAACCAACATCAGTTTCCTCCCAGAATATGCATCCATCTGCGGCATCACTGAGGAGGAGATAAAAGAGAACTTCAAGCCTGAACTTGAAAAAATGGCAGAGGTGAACGGATGGACTTTGCAGGAAACCCACGACAAGCTGAAGGACTACTACGACGGTTACCATTTCAGTCGCAGAAACATGGTTGACATCTACAATCCTTTCAGCCTCATCAATGCACTTGACACCCAGGATCTCAACAGTTATTGGGCATCATCGGGAGCCACATCCATGCTGCCGAAGTTCATCAAGGATGCAGAGTTGCGCCTACCGGATTTTGAGGATTGCATGATTCTCCGCAACACATTGGAGACTTCCGATGTTACTGGCGGAGGTCCAGAACTCTTCTTATATCAATCAGGTTATCTCACCATCAAATCGTGCGTAGGAAATGTCTATCACCTAGGCTTCCCAAATGAAGAGGTAAAACAGGCACTATACGAATGCGTACTGCCGGCTTTGACCATGCGACAAGAGGCTGATACACAGTCTCTGCAAGCGCAGTTGTACCAATATCTGGAATACAAAGAGTTAGATAAAGCGATGAAAGCGCTCAAAGCATTGGTTGCCGACGTACCTTACAGCAACAAGAAGTTGGCATCCATGGATATGGAAGAGCGTTACCGACTGATCATCAGTACCATCTTGAATGCCATCGGTTTGAAGGTGGAAGTAGAGCACATGCTTTCTACAGGCAGAATCGACCTCATTGTCAAAACAACTCATCACATCTATATAATAGAACTGAAGTTAAGAAACAATGGAGGCAAGGAAGCTGCCATCAAGCAAATTCAAGACCGCCAATACCTGGAGCCTTTCAAGGCCGACAAGCGAGAGGTAGTAGGCTTAGGCATAGAACTAGACGAAGAAGGCAAAGGCATTTTGGATTGGGAAATGGTAAATAAAGAATAAAGAAATAGGGGCATGTCGTTACTTGATACGGCATGCCCTTCATTTTCGAGAATGTCATCTCGATGGGCTATAATCTTCACGTTTCTTCTTAATTTGCCCAAGAAGCCAAACGACTGAGTAAGAGAATCGGCAAGAAAAAGAGGACAACTAGGGCTTTTGCAACCAAGTTGCAAAAACCTTTTCGTAATTTTGCAACCGAAATAGAAAAAGGAACTGAATGTTCCTGGTTATATAGAACTAAAAGTATTGCAAAATTATGGAAGAAATGAAACTTTCTCACGAACATCATCATGAATGCCATTGTGAAGATTCTCACAAACATCATCATGAAGTTCATCACGGACATCATCATGACTGCTCATGCTCCACAGAAGAACATGAGCACCAGGGGTGCGGTTGCCACCACCATCATCATGAAGAAGGCGGTTTGAAATCCAAACTCTTTCTGATTGGAGCTACCATCATCCTCCTGATTATCGCCGTTTTCATCGAAAAGAATTACGACCTGGCTACCTGGCAGTTGCTCCTCGTCTATCTCATTCCTTATTTATTAATAGGACACGAGACGCTGGGCGAAGCTGCAGAAGGTATTGCCAAGGGCGATATGTTTAACGAAAACTTCCTGATGGCTATCGCTACCATCGGAGCACTTTGCATCGGATTCTTTCCTGGATCAGACACAGAATTTCCAGAGGCAGTCTTCGTGATGCTCTTCTTTCAGGTGGGCGAACTCTTCGAAGGATATGCGGAAGGAAAGAGCCGCGACAGTATTTCGCATCTGATGAATATCCGACCGGATGTGGCGAATGTTGAAAGAAACGGAAAGGTTGAGATCGTTTCTCCTGAAGATGTAAAGATTGGAGAAACGATTGTAATCCGTCCGGGAGAGAAAGTGCCTCTGGATGGCATTGTCATTGAGGGCAATTCAGCCTTGAATACTGTTGCCCTGACGGGAGAAAGTATGCCACGGGATTTGAACGAAGGCGATACTATCATGTCTGGATGCATCAACCTGTCGGGAGTGGTTCGTGTACGCACCACCAAGAGTTTTGGCGAAAGTACCGTATCCAAGATTATTTCTCTGGTAGAGAGTGCAGACAAGAACAAGTCGAAGAGCGAGGCTTTCATCACCCGTTTCGCCCGAGTCTATACTCCTATCGTTGTTTTCGCAGCCATTGCCCTGGCGGTTATTCCTCCATTCCTGGCAGCAACAGGAATCGTAGGTGAAGGAACCTTTGGCGAGAACTTCCCATTATGGCTCAACCGCACCTTGATATTCCTGGTAGTTTCCTGTCCTTGCGCCCTGGTCATCAGCGTGCCCCTCACCTTCTTTGGCGGCATCGGCGGAGCATCCCGGAACGGTATTCTCATCAAGGGCAGCAACTATATGGATGCTTTAGCCAAGGTGGGAACCGTTGTGTTCGACAAGACGGGTACCTTGACCCACGGAGAGTTTGCCGTGGCAGCTGTTCATGCAGACGCGTCCTGCCCAGACCATTCATCCCATGATGCAGATAATGTACATATTGGCGAATATTCTGACAAGGAGAAAATCCTGCTTCATCTGGCAGCTCATGCCGAGCATTTCACCACTCATCCTATCGGAGCAGCCCTGCGTACTGCCTTCCCGCAAGAAGCAACAGATGGCTGCGAGGTGACCGATGTAGAGGAGATTGCCGGACAGGGTATCCGTGCCAAAGTGAACGGCAAGGAGGTTTGCGTGGGCAACAAGAAGATGATGGAAAACATCGGCGCAAAATGGCACGACTGCAACCAGGTGGGAACCATCATCCACGTCGCCATTGATGGCAAGTACGCGGGACATATTGTGATCAACGACACCCTTAAGGAAGGAAGCGCCCATGCCATCAGAGAGCTGAAAGAACTGGGAGTAGAGAAAACGGTAATGCTGACGGGCGACCGCAGAGAAGTGGGAGAAGATGTTGCCCACAAACTGGGACTGGACGAGTGCCGCGCAGAACTGCTGCCAACCGACAAGGTTTCGCATGTAGAGCAACTGCTGAAGACAAAACCGGCAGGCAAGACGCTCGCTTACGTAGGCGATGGCATCAACGATGCCCCTGTATTGAAGCGTGCCGATGTGGGCATTGCCATGGGTGGACTGGGTAGCGATGCAGCCATCGAAGCTGCCGATGTAGTACTGATGGATGATGACCCTAGAAAGATTGCCCTTGCCGTGAAGATAGCCAGGAGAACCATTCATATCGCTCACGAGAACGTGATATTTGCCATCGGAGTGAAGGTTGCCGTACTGATTCTCGCCACCATTGGTCTCGGTACCATGTGGATGGCAGTCTTTGCCGATGTAGGTGTTACGGTACTGGCTGTATTGAACGCCATGAGAAGTTTGGGTAAAAATCGTCTTTTTTATCGTTAAATACCAAAATAAGTTGTATCTTTGCAACCGAATTGCAATATACAATACTGAATGGTTATGTATAAAAAAGACATTTTGACTATGAATAAGATTATCAAACTCATCTTCGTGCTCTGCTGCTTCTGCGGCATCGCACAGGCTCAGCCTCAACGCCCTAAGCTCGTTGTAGGCATCGTTATCGACCAGATGCGATGGGATTATCTCTATCGCTACTACGCCCGCTACGGCGAAGGCGGATTCAAGAGAATGCTCGGCGAAGGATTCAGCGTAGAAAACTGCAAGATTCCTTATATCCCTTCGGTTACAGCCATCGGCCACTCTTCTATCTGGACCGGTTCCGTTCCTTCCATCCACGGAATTGCAGGAAATAACTTCGTGAAAGATGGAAAAGTAGTGTATTGTACTGCCGACGATACCGTCAACCCGGTAGGTTCAGACAGCAAGGCTGGCAAGATGTCGCCTCGCAACCTGTGGGTAACCACCATCGGTGATGAACTCCGTCTAGCTACCAACAACCGCTCTAAGGTGATTGGTGTAGCCTTGAAAGACAGAGCATCCATCCTCCCTGCGGGCCATCACGCCAATGGCGCTTTCTGGTTTGATGACAAGTCGGGCAAGTTCATCACCAGTACTTTCTATATGGATAAGTTGCCAGAGTGGGTGAACAAGTTCAACAAGCAGAAACTCCCAAACAAGTATCTTTCCAAGAAATGGGAGACGCTCTACCCTATCGATTCCTACAAGGAGAGCACCAGCGATGACAACAACTACGAGAATGGAATCGCTGAGGGTGAGAAGGCTGTATTGCCACTCGATCTGCCTACCTTATATAAAAAGCATGGCTACAAGATTCTCCGCAGTACCCCATTCGGCTGCAACCTGACTTTCGATATTGCCAAGGCAGCCATCGCAGGCGAGAACCTGGGTAGAAACACAGATACTGACCTGCTGACCATCAGCTGTTCAAGCACCGACTACATCGGTCATCAGGTGGGAGTGAACGCCATCGAAACAGAAGATTGCTATCTTAGATTAGATAAGGCTTTGGCAGATTTCTTCGCTTATCTCGACCAGACCGTGGGCAAGGGAAATTATCTCACCTTCCTCACCGCCGACCATGGAGGCGTGAACAACGCTACCTTCCTGCAGGATCAGCGAATCCCTGCCGGCATCTGGAACAAAAAGGGATTGGTAGAAGAGCTGAATCAGATTCTGAAAGCTAAGTTCAATACCGACAAGGATCTCGTGAAGACCATCATGAACTACCAGGTATTCTTCAACACAGATATCATCGAAGAACTCGGTCTGGATTACGCAGCCATCAAGCAGGCGGTGGTAGATAGATTGAAGAAAGACAAGGACGTGCACTATGCCTTCGACATGGAGAAGACCTCTATCGAGAGCATCCCTGAAGAGCTGAAGTTCCGTGCCATTAACGGTTATAACCGCAAGCGCAGCGGAGGTGTTCAGATTGTACTGAAACCAGGTCACTACGAATATTACAGCAGCAAGGGAACTACCCACGGAGCATGGAATCCATACGATATCCATATTCCTTGCCTGTTTATGGGTTGGGGCATTCAGCACGGCGAGAGCGCCCAGCCTCACTATATGACGGATATTGCCGCCACCGTATGTGCGATGCTGCATATCCAGGCACCTAACGGTTGCATCGGCACACCAATATTTTAAGTTTCTTAACAGACTTACAGGATAAGAGAATCAAGCCTTTCTGATGAAATCAGTAGAGGCTAAAAAGACAAATGAAGCTAAAAACGCCTCTTTTTGCCCTTCATTCGGACAAAAAGGGGCGTTTTTCGTAATTAAGAGAAAAAAAAGTCCATTTCCAAAAACAACATAACACAAAAAGCTCTATCTTTGCCAACGGAAAAATAAACCAAAATAGTATAAACAAAATAAAATAGAGCTAACATGATTACCGAAACATTACAACTATCCAGAAAGCAAATTTTGCTTTCTTCGGTTCTCGCCACTATTGTATTAGGTACTACACCTATTCAAATGCAGGCAGAGATCATTCCAATGAATGTAGTTCAGCAGAACCAAGCCGTCAAAGGTCAGGTTCTTGACAACAATGGTGACCCTATCATAGGTGCAACAGTCAAGGTGGAGGGAACAAAGAATGCTGCCGTTACCGACCTGGATGGTAATTTTACCCTTAACAATGTTACGGGCAAAAAATTACAGGTGTCTTACATCGGCTACCAAAATCAAGTTGTTGATATCAACAACCGCAGCAACATCAAGATTACCATGCATGAAGACAACAAGACTTTAGGCGAAGTCGTTGTTGTAGGTTATGGTACACAGAAGAAAGCCAACTTGACAGGTGCCGTATCCAGCGTATCTGTAGAAGATATGGGCGATCGTCCTATCACCAATTCTTCTACCCTGCTGCAGGGTACAGCTTCAGGTGTGTATGCCCTCCAGAAATCAGGTCAGCCAGGAGCCGATGGTGCCAACATCAACATCCGTGGTGTGGGAACCCTCAACAACAGCGACCCACTGGTTTTGATTGATGGTTTCCCTGGCAACATGAGCGATGTAGATGCCAGCGAAATCCAAAGCATCTCCGTACTGAAGGATGCAGCTTCTGCATCTATTTACGGTAACCGAGCTGCCAATGGTGTAATCCTCATCACTACAAAGAAGGGAGCATCAGGCAAAGCCAGTGTATCTTATACCGGCTACTATGGCGTACAGGAAGCAACCCGCTTGCCTAAGACACTGAACTCCTACGAATATGCCACCTTATATAATGAGATGTGCCAGAACATAGGACAGGCTATCAAGTATTCTGATGAAGAACTGGCTAAGTTCAAGGATGGTACAGACCCAATGTACCCAAACAACAATTACTTTGATATTTACTATCGTACTGCCCACATGCAGAATCACCGTGTCAACGTAAGTGGTGGTTCTGATGCGTTCCAGTATGCCGTCATGTTCGGTTACCTCGACCAAGAAGGTATCTTGAAGTGCACAGATTATAACAAGGCTGACTTCCGTGCCAATCTTGATTCTTACTTTCTCAACAAGAACTTGCGTGTATCTACCCGCCTGGCAGGAAACCTTGGCAACAAGACACAACCAACAGACCTCTGGAGCACCATCTGGTATTCAACAACCGCACCTATCTATCCTGTAAAGAATGCAGCAGGTCAATGGGTGGCTTTGAACGGCGAGCGCAACTATTTAGGTGAAGCCATGGAAGGTAGTACTACCAAGCAGAAACGCCATACCTTCAATGGCCAGGTAGAGGCAGAATATAAATTCCTCAACGGTTTCAGTGCACAAATTACATATGGTTACAATGCCGAGTTTATCGACAATAATGCATTCAATGCCAATGTAACCCTTGCCAACACCGATGGTTCAACCAAGAGTTTGGCATCAAACCTGACCGTTACAAACACCACAAACATTCAGACTCTGTTAACAGGTCTGTTGCGCTATGACCATACCTTCGGCAAGCATACCGTAGGAGCGATGGTAGGTTACTCTGAAGAATACTTCGACTGGAAATGGAACAATGGATACCGTTCAGGTTTCATCAACAATTCACAGCGTGAGCTCAACTTGGGCGATGCATCCTCACAGACCAACAACTCCGGTCACTACGACCTCGGCTTGCAGTCTGTTTTCGGTCGCATCAACTACAATTACGACAACAAGTACCTCTTTGAGGCAAATGTTCGCCGTGACGGTTCATCTCGCTTCTCCAAGGGCAACAAGTGGGGTAGCTTCCCTTCTTTCTCAGCAGGTTGGGTAATGACTGAAGAGAAATTCATGAAGGATACCCGCTCTTGGCTCGACATGTTGAAACTCCGTGCATCCTGGGGTAAGCTAGGAAACCAGAATATCAACTCTTACTATGTAGGAAGCGACATTCTCTCTACCGGCAACAATTACTCATTCGGAGGCACATTGGCATCAGGTGTAGCTATTAGAGACCTGACTAATAAGAAAGTATCCTGGGAGACAACCACACAAACCGACTTCGGTTTCGATGTGAACTTCAGCAATGGAATCTGGGCAACATTCGATTACTTCATCAAGAAGACAGATGATATCCTGATGCAGACCCCAATTCCATTGACAATGGGTAACCTGAGTCGTCCATACGCCAACGTAGGCAAGGTGGAGAATAAAGGTTTTGAATTGACACTCGGCTACAACAAGATATTTGCCAATGGATTGAAGCTGAAAACCAATGCCAACTTCTCTCACATCAAGAACAAGATTACAGACCTTAATGGTGCCAGCCCTATCATCAACTCACCAAAAGTACAGAAAGAGGGTTATGCCATCAACTCATTCTATGGCTATGTACAGGATGGAATCTATCAGATCAACGACTTCACCTGGCAGAACAACAGCGATCCTACCATCACACACAAAGACCGCCAGTATCAACTGAAAGAAGGAGTGGTTCGTGTTAATGATTTCAACCCTCAGCCAGGTGACATCAAGTACAAGGATCTGAGTGGTGACGGCATCGTTGATCTCGACAACGACCGCAAGGTTATCGGTAAACAGTTCCCAGACCTCTCATACGCATGGTCTGTAAACCTGGATTGGAAGAACTGGGACTTTAATATGTTCTGGCAGGGTGTAGCAGGAATTGACGGTTATACCTATTATGAGATTGCTACCTGCTTCAGTGGTTTTGCCAATATGGGTGACTGGTGGCTAGATCGCTGGACTCCGGAGAATCCAGGTAATAAATATCCACGTCTCACCAACGACGGAACCCGCAATAACATCCATTCTACCTTCTATATGGAGGATGCTTCTTACTTGCGTCTGAAGAACATCGAGCTGGGTTACACCTTCGACAAGAAGTTGCTTCCAGCCCTTGGTGCTTGCAAGATCCGCCTCTACGGCAGCATTCAGAACGCCCTGACATTCACCAGCTACAAGGGATTTGACCCTGAGCAGGAGACAGGCGAGACACGTGCAGAAGCTTATCCACAGACACGTATTTATACAGTAGGACTTAGTGTAAACTTTTAATTGAACAGACCGTTATGAAAGCATTAAAATATATAGCAGCAGGCTTATTGTTGGTATCATTAGGCAGCTGCAAGAGCGACATTCTAGACCGCGAGCCATTGGATAGATTGTCACCAAATACATTTTACGAGAACGATACCCAGTGCAAGATGGGCCTAGTAGGAATCTACAGCTCACTTCCACCTATTGCCACAGTGGCATTCTGGTTTCAGCAGGACTTTATGTCAGACGATGCATACTGCCAGGACTCATGGCAAGGTTCCAGAGAAATTGGCGAATGGCAAACCAACTCATCCAGTTGGGGACCAAATGCCAAGTGGACACAGCAGTATCAGACCATCATCCGCGCCAACACCTTCCTCTTGAACCTTGAGAAGGCAACAGCTAGCGAAGAGACCAAAAAGCAGATGGCGGGAGAGGCTAAATTCCTTCGTGCCTATGCCTACTCCGACCTGATCACTTTTTTCGGTGACGTGCCATTGATTCTGGGCGACCAGACTTTAGAGACTGCCAAAGTTCCTCGCGACTCCAAGGAAAAGGTACTTGAAGCCATCATTCAGGACTTAAACGATGCTGCAGCTGTGCTGCCAGAGAGCTACAGTGGTTCAGACATTGGCCGTGCAACCAAGGGTGCAGCTCTCGCACAAAAATGCCGCATCTTGCTCTACAACGAGAAATGGGCAGAAGCTGCCGAAGCAGCCAAGCAGGTAATGGATCTGAACGTATATAGCCTCTATCCTGATTATGGAATGACATTCGATGAAAGCAACGAGAACAACTGTGAGGTTATCTTCGATATCCAATATATCAAGAATTCTCAGGCTCAGCCTTGGCCTAGTGCACGTCTTTCATTCGTAGATTGGCCTACACCAAACGTAACTGCCGACATGATCGACTCTTACTATATGACCAATGGTAAAGCCATCACCGATGCAGGCAGTGGCTACAACCCTCAGGATCCTTTCAAGAATCGCGACCCTCGTATGGCTGCCAGCATCGTATTGCCGGGTTCACAGTGTGCTTCTGGCACATTCATCCCTGCAAACGACCAGGTACCTTGTGGAACCCGTCCTCGCAAGTATGCAGATATCAAGGGAACCGACTCTTACAATGTTGGTCTGAACCAGATTGTTCTCCGCTACGCAGACATTCTTCTGATGCGCGCCGAAGCTTTAATCGAGCAGGGAAATACCAGTCAGGAAGTTTACGATCTGATTGACAAGGTAAGAGCACGCGTGAATATGCCAAAAATTGAAGATGCCGAAGGTACCGGTCTGACACAAGAGCAATTACGCAAGATTCTTCGTCATGAACGTCGTGTAGAGTTCTTCATGGAAGGCACCCGCTACACCGACATGCTCCGTTGGAAAGATGAATCTCTCGTACACGATGTTTACGGCTATGTCAAGGACAAGCTCTCAGACCCAACCAATCCATCCAAGTGGGTGTTCGAAACAGAAAAGAAAGCAACCCGTAATTTCGATTCCAAGAAGGGATGGCTCTGGCCTATCCCACATGATGAGATTCAGAACAACGACAAGCTGACCCAGAATCCTGGTTATTAATCAACCTGAAGAATCATCTTGTCTTTAATGGAGACCTTTAAACTAAGGATCTCATACACAGCAAAGCAGAGACTCTCAACCTGAAGGGTCTCTGCTTTTTCTTTTGAGTTATTTTATGCAAAGAAAGCTCACTATATCAGATTTTTTTTGTACTTTTGCATCTGTTTCACTATCAAACTTCAGTAACCATAAAATAATCAACAAGAAATGGCTATCATAAGACAATACAAACTAAAGATTATCCTAGGGCTAATGCTCTGTATGATGAGCATCACAATATGCGCAAAAGACGAGTTCAGAATCATCGACTACCGACTGGGACTGAACAGCGGCACCATAAACCATATTGTCTTTGACAAGCAGGGCTTTGCATGGCTCAGCACTCCTGATGGGATTATCAGATACGATGGTGTACTGTTTTATCCTTATACCCATCAGTCAGGCAATGATCATTCACTCTATAATAATAATGTTATAAAAACATTACCAGCTACCTGTGGAATGTGGATAGGAGCAGGAAACGCCCTTCAATATTACGACTATCACACGGGTAAATTCTATATCGAACAATATATAGATTCCAACGGCAAAGTTTCCAAGATCAATCAAGACCGCATCATCTCCCTATTCAGACTAGGTGACAAAATCTTTGCCACCGACAACAAGGGTTATATGTACGGAAAACAGGAAGACGAACAATTTTTCTCCCTTCTTCAGAAAGGAGTTTACTCACTATGTCCTATTGGCAAAAGCAAGATGGCAGGATTAAGAAAAAATGGTCTGTATCTTTTCTCCGCAGATGGCAGAAAGACCCTAGGCGTCTATAAGACTTCTCCATTACCGATAACATGGAAAAGTTTCCTATATTACAGCAAGAATAATCACCTGTTATACTATGGTAACGGAATCGGCTATAACAGTCAGGCATTTATTATACAAAACAATCGTCTGACCCCTACCCTGCCTAGAATATTGCCGGCTAACCTGATGGCTGTTATCGACTTCCAGGGAGGCGTTGCGTTCGGACTGGATGGTGGAGGAGTCATTTTCCAGAAAGGGACACAGACACAGGTTTTCACTACCCAAAACAGCAACTTAAGCAATGATGCCGTTTTCTGCTTAGACGTCTCCCCCCAAAACACATTGTGGGTAGGAACCTATCGTGGTGGACTCAACGTACTAAATCCTTCTAATAAGCAATTCAACATGCTTACCCGAGATAATGGCAGTCTGCCTTACGACATTGTAACAGCCGTATTGCCACAGGGCAACAACATCTACATGGGACTTGATGGTGGTGGACTCTGCATCTATGACAAGCTGCAGAAGACAAGTCACACCCTAACTACAAGTAACTGCTCTTTGCCCGACAATCATGTAATCGGTCTATTGGAGGAAGGCGAGAAACTCTGGCTAGCCGTATATACAAAAGGACTGGTAGAATACGACATTCCAACTGGCAGATTCACCCAATATCCAATACCGCGTAAATCAACCATCGGCAATGATATCTGGACATTCTGCAAGGATATAGATGGCAATATCTGGGTAGGAGGTTATAACCTGAACCTATTCAATACCAAGACCAGGCAGTTTTATATCAACAAGGCATTCCAAGCCCTTGACTGCTCATCTATCATAAGCCAAGGCAACTGTATCTGGGTGGCTACTCATGACAAGGGAATCTACTGCTTTGACCAGAAAAGCAAGAAGGTTTTGGCTCACTATGAGACAGCCTCCCAAAGCCACCACCTGCCTTACAACCAAATCCGTCACTTGTTTCTAGATAGCAACAACCACCTTTGGATAGCTACGCTGAGCGACGGCCTCTACGTGATGAACCTCAAGAACAAGACTATCAAACACTATGGAGAAAAAGAGGGACTCACATCTAACCAAGTTGCTTCAATAAGTGAAGACAGCAAGGGCAATCTCTGGATAGGAACGCTCAACGGACTTTTCCGTTACCACCCAGACACACAAAGCTTTATGCGACTCGGAGAAGATGAAGGCATCGCTACGACTTTCACATACAATGCAGCAACCATCAAGAATGGTATTGCCTATATGGGCAGTACCAAAGGACTTCTTGTGTTCTCACCCCAGAATATCAAAAACCGGCTAGATTTCAACAAGGTGAGCCTTGCCTCACTACGTTTGCTCAGTGGTAATCAAGAACTTTTCAATCTATATGGCAATGAAGAAAAACAGCTAAAATTGGATCACGACCAAAATTTCTTCATCATCAACTTCTCCATACCGGAATATGAATCGCCAAGCCGCATCCATTTCTCATGCAAGCTAAAGGGGTTGGAAGAAACATGGCGTGATTTGGGCAACAAGCGCGAAGTAGCCTATACAAATGTACCGGCAGGCAACTACGAATTTATGATAAGGTGTACCGGTGAAGACGGACAATGGCTCAAGCCTACCATACTCAAAATACACATTACGCCACCCTGGTATGCTACCTGGTGGGCTTATCTGCTCTGGTCGCTTATTGTGATAGGAATCATAATCGCTGTTATCTGGGCTTATCTGCATGAACTCGATATCAAGCACAAGATGCAAATCGTAAACGTACAGCGCAAAACGATGAAAAAACTCAATGAGGAAAAAATGGACTTCTACGCCCGTGCCACCCACGAACTGCGTACCCCAGTATTCCTCATCAGCGCACAGATAGAAGAGTTGATGCACATGCCGCAACCCGTAACAGTACCCCTGTCTTTTCTTCACTCTCTATCCAACAACTCCAAAAAGTTGAATGCACTCATCAGCCGGGTCATCGATATCAGAAAGATGGAGAAGATAGACATCGCCCTGAATCTTCAACAACAGGATGTTGTAAAATTCTGCGAAAGATTGAGCGAGGACTACAAAGAACTTTGTGATCAGAAACATATCCTCTATTGTATGAGAAGTGAACCTTCCTGCATTCAACTCGACTTTGACCAAGACAAGTTGGAAACCATTATTACGAACTTGATCAGCAATGCCTTCAAGTACACTAAGATAGGAGGAAAGATAACTTTGAACGTCACAGAGGAAGCAGAATGCGTGCTATTCTCCATAGCCGATAATGGTATTGGCATATTGGAAAGTATGCAGACTTCTATCTTTGAAAACTATTTCCGCACCAAAAGAGGTGAGAAACAGAGCACAGGTGATGGAATAGGACTAGCAACCGTAAAACAGCTGGTAGAACTGCACCAAGGAAAAATCAAAGTGGAAAGCGAGGTTAACAAGGGTTCTAACTTTACTTTCTTCATACCAAAAGGTTTGAATAAAAGTACACAAGCAGAGACCGAGAAGGCTGTTCCTACAGCACCAGTCATTGCCAATCCTGCAGCCACCCACTCTATTCTTATCATAGATGATGAGCATGATACGGTCAATATCCTAGAGCGTAACCTCTGTGCCGACTTCAAGGTGTTGAAGGCGTACGATGGCAAAGAAGGACTGGAAATTGCGGCAAAGGAGCTACCTGATATTATCGTGACCGATCTTATGATGCCGAACATCGATGGAATGCAATTTCTACGTACGCTGAAAGAGGACAAGAAGTTACAGCATATCAAGGTTATCATCTTCACTGCCAAGACAGCAGAAGAAGATATGTTAGAGGCATTCGACAATGGGGCAGATGCTTATCTCACCAAACCTATCTCATTGAAATTGCTGCGCAAACGTATAGACCGTCTGATAGAACAAGGAGAAAATGCCCAACTCACTGCAGACATTACCAATAAGACGAAGAGTTCCTACAACAAGGAGGAACAGATTTTCCTGTTGCGTTGTAGAGAAGTTATTGACAACAATCTGCAAAACAGTGATCTCAGCATAGATCTCATTGCAGATGCAATGGCGATGAGCCACTCGTCGCTCTACAAGAAGATAAAGGGAATGACAGGTATGTCACTCATTGACTTCATCAACGATTACAAGATTTACAAAGCAGTGGAAATGTTCCGTCAAGGCGCAACCAACGTAGAGACTGTACGAATGAAATGTGGTTTCAATGATGCCAAGAACTTCCGCAATATTTTCAAGCGCAAGAAGGGAGTAACCCCTAAACAGTTCGTACAGGATTTATATAAGTAAGAAACTATCAATATATTAGACGTGATTTTGATGGAAACCTAAAAAGGCTAGGTTCCCGATACAGGAAAACCTAGCCTTTATTATTATCTCATCATAAGAGAAGAAACTCATCTTGTAATTACAAAGATACTTTTCATTCTTATCAAAATTTAATCCTCATTCATGATTTCCATATATTCCTCGTAGGAAATATATCTGCCACCCATCGACTTGAGATGCGGGGTTTCCAACTGGCAATCTATCATCTTGCCTCCATGCTCCTGCAGATAACGGGCCAGGAAGATAAGGGCTATCTTAGAGCCTGATGGAACCTTGGAAAACATGCTCTCGCCAATGAAGACCTTGCCGATGGTAACGCCATAAAGTCCACCTACCAGTTCACCGGTCTCATTATCCCATACCTCCACGCTTGCCGCAAAGCCCTGCTCATGAAGGGCGGTGAATGCCTGAATGATGTTTTCACCCAACCAGGCACCCTCTTCCTCATAACGACCATTGGTCTTGCTGCAGGCACGAATCACAGCATCGAAATCCTCGTTGATTCCCACGCTGTATCTGTTCTTTCTCAGCAAGGTTCTCATGGAATGGCTGATGTGGATTTCATCCGGGAAGATGACGAAGCGCTTCATCGGACAGAACCAGAGAATCTCCGGCTGGTCGCGAAAGCTATACCAGGGAAAGATGCCGTTGCTGTAAGCCAGCAGCAGGCGGTCGATGCTTAAATCGCCACCTATCGCAAAGCAACCGTCTTCATCACCATAATGCGGATCGGGAAAATAAATATCTTCCGCATTTTCATCTATCTGTAATATCATAGCTTCTTAACAATTAATCACCAGTTCCTTGCCATCGAAATCTACGCAGCCCTTACCTGCTTTCTTGAGCTTGCCAAAGAGCAGCGCCTTCATCAGGATTGGCTTCAGACGATTGCCGATGACACGGTCCATCTCGCGGGCACCATATTCCTTGGTGAAGCCCCACTCCAGGATCTTCTCGCGTGCCGCATCGGTAAGCGTGATAGAAACTCCCTTTGCTACCAATTTTGCATCGAGCTGACGAAGCTTCTTGGCAAGAATCAGTTCTGCCATGTGCTTATCCATATCGTTGAACACCACGGTGTCGGAAAGTCGGTTGATGAACTCTGGCTTAAAGGTTTTCTTTACCTGAGCCAACATCGCCTCGCCACGGGTAACATTACCGCTGAAACCTACACTTGCCTGGGAGGCATACTGCGCTCCGGCATTGGAAGTCATCACGAGGATAACGTTTCGGAAGTCTGCCTTCTGACCCTTGTTGTCGGTCAATCGGGCATAGTCCATCACCTGCAGCAGGATGTTGTAGATGTCGCTATGCGCCTTCTCAATCTCATCGAGCAGGAGCACGCAGTTTGGTGTCTTGCGGATGGCATCGGTCAGAAGACCGCCATCTTCATAACCCACGTATCCGGCAGGCGAACCGATGAGTTTAGCCACGGTATGCTTCTCGGTGTATTCACTCATATCGAAACGCACCAGTTCGATGCCGAGTTCCTTTGCCAGCACACGGACCACCTCGGTTTTACCCACACCCGTAGGACCCACGAAGAGCAGCGACGCCATCGGCTTGTCATCATCCACCAGTCCAGCCTTCGCCATCATCACAGCCTCAACCACCTTATCCACAGCCTTGTCCTGACCATAGATCTTGTCGAGTATGCGCTGGCGGAGCGTAGCCAGGGAATCATTGTTTTCATCCTTGATGGCAGCCGCATCTATCTTGCAGACCTTGGTAAGAATCTGCTGGATGATTGACTTGGTAACGTAAGAGCGCTGGCGAGATTCTACCGGATGCACCTCCAGATAAGCACCCGCCTCATCCATCAGGTCGATGGCCTTGTCTGGCAGACAGCGGTTGCTGATATATTTGGCGCTGGCACGGACGGCATACTCCAGGGCGTCCTTGCGATAAGTTACATTGTGGAACTTATTGTATTTATACTGCAAGCCCTCCAGGATTTTGATTGCCTCCTCCTCGGTAGGTTCCTTGATATCTATCTGCTGGAATCGGCGCACGATGCCCTTGCTCTGAGCCATGTAGCGGTTGAACTCCTCGTAGGTGGTGGAACCAATGAATCGGATGTCGCCTGCCTCCAGATACTGCTTGAGCATATTGGAAGCATCAGGTCCGCCATCAGAGCCACGACCGGCACCTATCATATTATGAATCTCATCAATGTAGATGATGGTGTTGCCTTCCTTCACGGCTCCTTCCATCACCATCTTGATGCGCTTTTCGAAGTCGCCACGATATTGGGCACCGGCAAGCATCTGTCCCATATCCATACCGTAGATGCGTGCTCCCTTGAGACGATCAGGCACCTGATTCTCGTTGATGAGCTTGGCAAGACCATAAACCAGGGCTGTTTTACCTACGCCCGGTTCGCCGATGTGAAGCGGATTGTTCTTCTCGGCACGACAGAGCACCTGGATGGTTCTATCCAGTTCCTGCTCTCTGCCGATAAGCGGATTATGCTCCTCCACCTGATCAGAGATGCAGGTAACCAACTGGTGCCAATCCTGAGGCTGTCGGCTTCTGCCTTCCTCTTCATCATCATCATAATCGTTATCATAGTCATCCTCATCGTAGCCATCACCCATCATCAGGGTTTCATCACCTGGTTCATTTTCGAGCGGATAATAGCTATCCACGCTCGCCAGGAACTCGCCCTGACGGTCGCCCACATTCTTGCACAACAGGAATGCAGCTTCAGAGTTCTGCAAGCCAAACATTGCCTGTACGAAATGAGGCACGTTCACGAGTTTTCGGTCAGCGGCAGCAGCCAAGGCGCAAGCCGTACCAAACATCGTCTTGAAGAGCGACGAAGGCTCAGGCAGATATTTGATATTTTCAGGCACACGCTCCTGCTTGGCGAGCCATCCCACCAAGTCCTCATGCATCTTGATGCTATCCACTCCTTCCTCCTGCAAAGCCTGGCAGAAGGCATACTGGCGGAGCAATGACAGAAGCATGTGCTCGGGCATCACGAACTCGTGATCGAAAAACCGGGCCTGCTTCATGGCATCATCCATCAAGACACTCATATATCGGGTTAATCCCATACTATCCATTCTATATTTTCCTTTCTTTATTCTGGCATATAAGTGAGCTTCAGGGGATACTTCTGCGTACGGGCTTTCTCCATCGCTTTCTCCACTTTGCTCTTGGCGATGTCATAGCTGTAGGTGCCCACCACGGCTTTCTCTTCGTGATGAACCTTGAGCATGATTGCTTCAGCCTCAGCCTGCGACTTGAAGAAGATGGATTCGAGGATTTCTACCACGAAGTCCATCGGTGTAAAGTCGTCGTTGAACATCATTACCACGTAACGCCCCGGCTCCTTGAGCCTGTTTTTTTGGCGTTCACGAATTGCTGTCTGTTCTTGAGCCATATTTGAATTATTACTTTGTATAAGCATTGGTAATCTCCACGACATAGACATCGTGGAATCCGCCCTTGGCACCATACCACTGCAGCAGGTCCTTATCGAGGAACTTCTCTGCTGTCATATTGTCCTTATAGAGTTTGCGGCATTCCAGGGTGAGTCGTGACTGCTCAAAGGCGATGCTGCCGTTATCGGTTTCCACAGGAGTCAATCCTGTTTCCTTTGCCTTATCGAAATCACGTCCGCTCTTGGATCCGCAGAAGTTATAGATCTTTCGAGCCTCCTCGCTATTTCCGAGGAAAGAGAGGGTCATGAATTCATTCTCCTCAATGATGCCGTGGGTGTAGCGTTCCGGACGGATAAATACCACAGCCACCGGCTTGTTCCATAGCCATCCCAGGCAGCCCCAGGAAGCAGTCATCATATTGAACTTATCCTTGTTGCCGGCGCAAACCAGCATCCACTCCTTACCAATAGTCTCGAAGACATTATCATTCAGTTCTTTTACGTTGATTTTCTCCATTTTATCTTTTCCTTTCTCTGTATATTTTAATTAATGAAATAATGCAGCATTCAACAAAAGCCATGCCAATTCATCGCCTAACACCGCATATCACCTGCAAAGATACAAGAATAATCTGAAAAAGCGAATGTTTCGACGAGAAAATGCTTTTTAAAATAAAAATAAATCACATTTTGCTTTGCCATTTCGAGGAAAGGCAGTACCTTTGCACCCCGAATGCCGAAAACCGAGCAGGCTTGCGGCTTCGAATTATTAATCATTTATAAACATTTTATTTAATGTACAAAACAATTTTCAACAAGCGCAACAGCTTGAAGTTCAACCGATTCTCTAACAAGAATTACTCACTCTTTGCAGTTTTGGGAAGAGAGGTTCTTGTTGGTGCACTCAGCGTTGCTACCCTGAGCCATGCTAAGGCAGCAGGCGTAAGCACAGAGGGAGCCAAGGTTGATTCTACCCTCTACAAGGGCGGAAAGGCTTACGAGCTAGATGCGGTGAGCGTTACCGGATCTCGTGCGCCGATGACTGTAGAGCAGTCACCTAAGATTGTGTCTGTCATTACCTGCGACGATATTCATCGTGCGGCTGCGCAGACTATCAACGATGTATTGAAATTAGCTACCGGCGTGGATGTCCGTCAGCGTGGTGGCTTTGGTGTTCAGACGGATATCTCCATCAATGGTGGAACCTTCGACCAGATTACCATTCTCTTGAATGGTGTCAACATTTCCAATCCACAGACTGGTCACAATGCTTCTGATTTTCCTGTAGCTCTTGCCGACATCGACCACATCGAAGTGCTCGAGGGGGCAGCATCGCGCGTATTCGGAACTTCAGCCTTCAATGGTGCCATCAATATCGTGACCAAGAAGGCAAAGAATGATGGAGTATCTGCAAGTGTAGAAGGCGGAAGCTTTGGAAGTTTCGGAGCACAGGGACGTGTGCAGACGGCTTATGCCAAAGGCAAGTGGACACACGCCTACTCTGCCAGCGGAGGCTACAAGCGTTCGGACGGAGGAACAGACAACAGCGACTTCGAGAAAGGACAAGGTTTCGGACAGGTTAACCTGAGCTACGACCAGCGTTTCGACATCAATGCTCAGGTGGGTATCTCTACCCAGAGCTACGGTGCCAACACTTTCTACAGCGCCAAATACAACAACCAATATGAGAAGACAGACCACGGTATGGCTTCTCTCAACCTGAGTCTGCACAACCAGGAGAAGACCTGGGAGATTGCGCCTCAATTCTATTATAACAATTTCAAGGACCATTATCAGCTGATTCGCGGTATGGCTGGAGCCAAGGCAGGCGAGAACTATCACGACCTAGATGTTTATGGTGGTGGGCTGAATGCCAACGTGGCTTGGGCTTTGGGTAAGACCGCAGTGGGCTTCGACATCAGCAAGGAGTGCATCTACTCTACTGCATTGGGCGAGGAACTCGCAGAGAAAGACTATAAGGATATTTCGGGTTCCGACCGTCAATATACCCGAAAAGGTGAGCGCACCAACACCAACATCATGCTGGAGCACAACTTCATCTTCGGCGGCTTCACCTTGTCGGCTGGTGTCTTGGCTAACAAGAATACCGGTCTTGACAACGACTTCCGCTTCTATCCAGGTGTAGATATGAGTTATCGTCCTAACGACAACTGGAAGTTCTACGCATCCTGGAACAAGGCTCTGAGAATGCCTACCTACACCGACTTATATATGAGTAATGCGGTGCAGCAGGGCGACCTCACCCTGAACCCGGAGAAAAACTCCACCTTCAAGGTAGGAACCCAGTATCGCCAGACTGGTTTTGCAGCAACCGTTAGCGGTTTCTATGCGCACGGCACCAACATGATTGACTGGGTTCAGACTTCCGTGACCGAACAGAATGACAGCAAGTATCATGTAATGAACATCGGAAAGCTCAACAACATGGGATACAACGTGGATGCAACTATCTACATGAGAGAGTTGGTACCAAACTGTTTCATTACCCGCATCAAGTTGGGTTATGCTTACATCTATCAGGATCATAAGACCGAGACCAACATCCTGAAATCACTCTATGCATTGGAGTATCTGAAGCACAAGGCTGTATTCGGTTTGGATCATCAGATCTGGAACAAGCTTTCAGCTTCGTGGAGCGTAAGATGGCAGCAGAGAATGAATGGCTATCATCCATACACCAAGGTAGATTGCAAACTGATGTGGGACGAGAAGAAATACAATATCTTCGTGAAAGCCGACAACATCACTTGCCACCGCTACTACGACCTCACAGCTGTTAAGCAGCCAGGTTTGTGGATTATGGCAGGAGCCAGCGTAAATCTCGGCTGGTAATATAAAACAAAAAAGTCTTCAAGCTATGGGGCTTGAAGACTTTTTCCGTTTATTCCGGTTTCTGATATTTTCCATTCACTTTTATCGGTTCGAGATGGATTCCCACATGGGTATCTGCGCCGAAGTGCTGCTTCAGTTTTGTTTCGATATGAGTAGCATGCTCATGAGCCTCATAAAGCGAGAGAGAGCCCGGCATGCGGATGTGCATCTCTACCGCAATCTTGTTTCCGATGCGACGGGTACGCAGGTTATGAATCTCTCCTACTCCCTGCTCTTCATTTGCAATCTTCAGGATTTCATCTTCCTCAGTTTCTGAAAGACTGGCATCCGTCAGTTCTTTCACAGACTGCATCACCAGTCCCCAGGCAGCCTTGATGATGAAGGCACTCACGATGATGGCTGCAAGCGGATCAAGCACCGCCCATTTTTCTCCCAGGATGATGGCGCCACCAATACCGAACATCGTTCCGATACTCGATAAAGCATCGCTGCGATGATGCCAGGCATTTGCCACTACAGCCTCGGAATGATATTTTTTTCCGGCTTTAACCGTAAACTGATAAGCCCACTCCTTCATCACGATACTTACGATGGCAGCAATCAAGGCTACAACGCCCGGCTGCTGGAGTGTCTCGCCGCAGATAGCACGATAAGTCTTGGTTACGCCAGAATAACAGATCATCACACCCACCACGAAGAGCGAAATGCCGATGATGGCTGTGGCAAGCGTCTCGTATTTGCCATGCCCATAATCATGGTCCTTATCCTTCGGCTTATTGCCCAGTTTTACGAATACCAATACCACCACATCTGTGGCGAAATCGGTAAGTGAGTGGATGGCATCCGCTATCATTGCTGCCGAATGTCCGAGAATACCTGCAGCAAACTTCAGCACGAGCAGCACCACATTGATGATGCTTCCCGCTATCGTCACCTTATATACTTCCTTTACTCTATCCGCATCAGCGGAATGATCCTTATTCGCTTCAGCGGGCATCTCTTGCTCGCTATTTATTCTCTCATTCTTGCCCATACTATAAAATACAACAGAAGTCCTTTGCTTCCTCAATAATGTTTTTGTATAACCAAATTTCTGTCTTTCATGAATTGAGCGGCAAAAGTACATCTTTTTTCTGAAATCGGATAAAAAGAGAGATTAAAAAAGTATAACGAATAGGGAATAATGTGATAGCGAAGAGATAAAAGCATGGAATTTTGTGATAAAACGCCTTAAAACAATAGGAATTTTGTGATTTTCAGTCCGAATTCCTTTGGAATTTTGTGATAAAGTTGTATCTTTGCACTCGGATAAGAACTATAAATATATTGATTATGAAGCTTTTGCGCAGAAAGATTGATAATTATCTCAAGGAATGGAAAAGCGATAAGGAGAGAATGCCCCTCATCGTGAAGGGAGCACGACAAGTGGGAAAGACCGCTTCCATCCTACAATTCGCCCATGACAACTATCAAAATGTGGTTGCCATCAACTTCGTATTGCAACAAAAATACAAGGCAATCTTCGAAGAAGGTTACGAGGTGGATAGCATCATCCAGAACCTCACCCTCATCAATCCTTCTCTCAAGATAGAAGCAGGTAACACTCTCATCTTCTTCGATGAGATGCAGGATTGTCCTGCCTGCGCCACCAGTCTGAAAGCCTTCAAGATAGATGGCAGGTACGATGTTATCTGCTCCGGTTCGCTCATGGGGATCAATTATCGCGAGATAGAATCGAACAGCGTAGGATATAAGGAAGACTACACGATGCACTCAATGGATTTCGAGGAATTCCTATGGGCAAAGGGCTATGATTTTGCCTTTATAGAACGCCTTTACGAAAAGATGGCCTCCATCACACCACTTTCTAATATAGAAATGAATGTGTTGGAGAGGCTATTCCGTGAATACATGACCATCGGAGGGATGCCTGCCGTAGTCAATATGTTCGTGAGTAACGGAAACTTCAGCGGCACGCTCAAGATGCAGCACCAGCTCCTTCTTGACTATGAGGAAGACATTACGAAATATGCACAAGGGCTCGACAAAGGAAAAATCAAGAACGTGTACGACCATATTTCTGTCTTCCTGGGACAAGACAACAAGAAATTTCTGATAAGCAAGATTGCCCATGGAGCTAGAAACAGAGAATACGTAGGCACCATCGAATGGCTTCGTGATGCAGGTATCATCAACGTCTGCTATTGTCTCGCTCAAGTATCCTTACCTCTGAAAGGCAACTACGATCCGAAATCATACAAACTCTATTATAAGGACACGGGCTTGCTGGTTGCTTCGCTAGATGAGGAATCGCAAGAAGACATCAGAGTGAACAAGAACTATGGTACCTACAAGGGCGCCATCTACGAAAACATCGTTGGCGATATGCTGGTAAAGCAAGGCTATAATCTTTACTTCTATCGCAACGAGAAATCTACCCTAGAAATGGATTTCTTCATTCGTGACGCCCAGTCGCTCATCCCTGTTGAAGTAAAAGCCACGGATAATGCCACCAGGTCGCTCGCCAAGCTAACAGCACAAGACGGCAAATATCCCGACATCAAATACGGCATCAAACTCTGCAATAAGAACATCGGTTTCAATGGCAAGTTTTACACCTTCCCCTACTTCCTCACCTTCCTGCTCAAACGATTTGTGAGAAGAGAAAGATAGAAATGCAGAAAAATCCCTCAGAGAGGGATGATTTTTCTGCATTTAACTGCGCTATGCGAAATTTTTATTGTACTTTTGCACCCGATTATCAGGTATTATATTTTTCAAAGACAAGAACATTATCACAATAAAAGCGGTTGATAAAACCGCAAGATGAAACAATATGGTTTTAAATTACATTTGGATAGCATTTTTCGTGATTGCGTTCATCTTCGCACTCATCGGATTGGCAATGGGAGATACGACTATCTTCCAGAAGATTGTAGATTCCACCTTCGACTCATCCAAGAATGCCTTCGAGATTTCTCTCGGACTGACGGGCGTGCTCGCTCTCTGGCTTGGCATCATGAAGATTGGAGAGAAGGCGGGAGTAGTGAATGTGTTGGCCCGAGCACTCAGCCCGGTCTTCACCCGTCTCTTCCCGGACATTCCGAAGAACCATCCGGTGATGGGAAGCATCTTCATGAATATCGCTTCGAATATGCTGGGACTCGATAATGCGGCGACGCCTACAGGATTGAAGGCGATGCAGCAGATGCAGGAACTCAACACGAAGAAGGATACGGCGACGAACCCGATGATTATGTTCCTGGTTCTGAACACCTCAGGACTCACCATCATCCCTACCACCATCCTTGCCTTCCGTGCCTCCTATGGTGCAGCCCAGCCTACGGATGTATTCATCCCTATCCTGATGGCTACGCTCGTGGCTACGCTTGCCGGAATCATCATCACTTCGCTCTGGCAGCGCATCAACATCCTGCAGCCGGTATTGCTCGCTACTCTGTTGGGAATGTGCGCCTTCGTAGGCATCATCATCTGGGGATTCGGACAGATGGATAAGGATACGATGAACACGGTTACCACCTTGGCTTCTAATATGATTCTCCTGGGCATCATCCTCTGCTTCATCCTGGCTGGTTTCTGGAAGAAGGTGAATGTATATGATGCATTTATCGAGGGAGCAAAAGAAGGCTTTACTACTGCGGTGAAGATTATCCCTTATCTCGTAGCTATCCTTGTGGGCATCGGCGTGTTCCGTGCTTCGGGAGCGATGGATATGGTGATTCAAGGCATTTCGTGGTCGGTAGAACAATGCGGCTTGAACGCCGATTTCGTAGGCGCCCTACCTACCGCCATCATGAAACCGCTATCGGGAAGTGGTGCACGAGGCATGATGCTGGAGGCGATGAAGAACTATGGTCCTGATTCGTTTGTGGGCAGATTGAGCTGCATCTTCCAGGGTTCCACCGACACCACCTTTTATATATTGGCAGTATATTTCGGAAGCGTAAGCATCAGGAATACCCGTCACGCCGTGGCTTGCGGCTTGCTCGCCGATTTGGCAGGAGTCATCGCAGCAATCACTATAGCATATTTATTCTTCGGATAATAAAAAACAAATTAATATGGCAAACCTCAAAAGTTTAGCAAAGGATACCGCCATCTATGGTTTGAGCAGTATCATCGGCAGATTCCTCAACTATCTGCTTGTGCCACTCTACACGGCTTCCATCAGTGCAGCCAGTGGTGGTTATGGTGTCATCACCAACATGTATGCCTATACGGCTTTGATTCTCGTCATCCTGACTTACGGTATGGAGACCACCTTCTTCCGCTTTGTCAACAAGGAGGGAGAAGATGCTCACAAAGTATATACCACAGTCTTGAGCATGGTGGGCTGCACCTCCTTGCTCTTCGTGGCCTTGGTATTCATCTTCTTGCATCCATTGAGCAGTGCCATGGGATATGCCGACCATCCGGCATACGTCTGGACCATGTTTGTCACCGTGGCTATCGATGCCTTCCAGTGCATACCATTTGCCTATCTGAGATACCAGAAGCGCCCATTGAAGTTTGCAGCCTTGAAGATGCTCTTCATCATCGGCAATATGGCGATGAACATCGCTTACTTCGGCTTCATGGGTGGAAGTGATGTGGAATATGCTTTTTACATCAACATCATCTGCACCTCTACCATGACTATCTTCTTCTATAAGGAATTGAAGGAAGGTTTTTCTGGTCCTTACGCCTCTTGGGCTGAGACCAAGGTGCTCATCAAAAAAATGCTTAGCTACAGCTGGCCTATCCTCGTGCTTGGTATTGCCGGTATTCTGAACCAGACAGCCGATAAGATTCTCTTCCCTTACATCTATGAGAAGGGCGATGCTCATGCGCAGCTCGGAATCTACGGAGCAGCCAGCAAGATTGCGATGATCATGGCGATGATAACCCAGGCTTTCCGCTATGCTTACGAGCCATTCGTATTCGGCAAAGCGAAGGATAAGGACAACCGCCAGACTTACGCTTCGGCGATGAAATATTTCGTCATCTTCACCCTGCTTGCCTTCCTCGTAGTGGTAGGCTATCTGGATGTATTGCGCCACATCATCGGTCGCGACTACTGGGATGGTTTGAAGGTAGTGCCTATCGTAATGGCTGCCGAAATCATGATGGGAGTATATTTCAACCTCAGTTTCTGGTACAAGCTCATCGACAAGACCATCTGGGGTGCTTACTTCTCAGGCATCGGTTGTGCGGTATTGATTGCCATCAACGTTATCTTCGTACCTATCTATGGTTACATCGCCTGTGCCTGGGCTGGTTTCGCTGGATATGGAACAGCCATGATTCTCTCCTACTTCGTGGGGCAGAAGAAGTATCCTATCAACTATCCGGTGAAAGAGATTATGATTTATGTGGTTCTCGCCCTCATCCTCTTCGCAGGAATGACCGAGGCTAACAGATATTTCTCCAGTGGAATTGCCTGCCTCATCAACACAGTGCTCATCCTCATCTTCGCCGCTTATCTCGTGAAGAAGGATTTCCCATTGAAGAGTCTGCCGGTGGTGGGTAAGTTCTTTAGAAAATAAGAGATTCCAATCATTGAGACTATATTCCAAGAAGTCCGTGGACAATCTGCAAGTCCGCGGACTTCTCGTTTAATCAGGTTCAAGGAATTAGATATTAAGTGCAAGGAGACCTTTTAAAGGATTTCCACTAGACTCAGCAGCTCTGCTGAGCCTAGTCAGCAAGTCTGCTCACTGCAGTCAGCAGACCTGCCGAGCCTAGTGGCAACACCCTTTAATCGTACAACTATAAACCCTTTAGTTGTACGACTATATACCCTTTAGTTGTACGACTATAACCCTTTTAGTTGTACGACTATAACCCTTTTAGTTGTACAACTAGAGACCCATTGATTGTACAACTGGACTTTTCCTTTCATTTTATACATCAAAAACAGAAAAAGAGCATGAGAAAGATACTACAAGACAAAATCAGTATGAACGATATCAACAAGATATGCATCATGACACAAGGTAAGGAGAACGACCACCGGAAGGAAGAGCTTTACCAACTCACCTTCGATGAAAACGACCGTGTATCGTTCAATGCGCTTTGGGCTTTAAGCCATTTCGATGAAGCCAACAACCCGTGGCTCTTTCAGAAGCACGATAACTTGATAGATAGGGTTCTCGTAGAGAAGAATGAGACCAAGCGCCGCCTGATGCTCCATCTCCTTCTCCGTCAGCCTTTCGAGGAAGAATCACTCCGTTCTGATTTCATCGATTTCTGCATCGCCAAGATTACCGCCTGTTCCCAGCCCTACGCCATCCGCTGCTACTGCATGAAGCTCGCCTACGAGCAGATGAAGTACTATCCCGAACTCCTCGAAGAGTTAAGAATGGCATTGGATATGCTGGAGCAAGAGGTTCTATCCCCAGGATTATTATCGGCAAAAAGGCAAATTATGAAGAAAATCAAGCGAAGCCTTGGAAAATTCGGGAAATAGTCGTAACTTTGCAAAGTTAAATATCAAGCATTACATCTATGAATAAAGATAATATCAACGAGTTCGCATCCTTCGATGAGTATCTTCGACAAGGAGAGCCTTCGCAGAAGGAAAGCGCAGAGAACTGGAAGACGGCTATCGGATTGCAGGCTGTAGATGGGCTGCAACCGTCGGCGTATCTCATAGATGTGGCTAAGCGAAACATCGAAGGGGAAATCTCTCTGGATGAAACCAGAAAACTGATTGACTCTTACTATCAGAGCAAGACGGTCCGCACACCTAAGGATGAAGACGAGGAAGAGGCAGATAAGGTTTCAGCCAACATCGCGAAGATTCTCGCCAGCAAGACCTTTGCCTTCAATACCAACGGATATGTTTCCCTGCACCGAAGAATTTTCGAGGGAGTATTCAAGCACGCAGGAGAAATCCGCCAATACGATATTTCCAAGAAAGAATGGGTGCTCGAAGGAGATTCCGTAAACTACCTGAATTGGGAAGACTTGCGAAGAGCCTTGGATTGGGATATTGAGCAGGAGAAGAACTTCTCATATAAAGGTATGACGGATGATGAGAAGATTGAGCATATTGCCAAATTCATTTCAGGCATATGGCAAATCCACGCTTTCAGAGAGGGCAACACCCGAACTACGGCGATTTTCACCATCCAATATCTCCGTTCGTTAGGATATGAAGTGAACAACGAAATGTTTGCCAAACACTCCTGGTATTTCCGCAATGCCTTGGTTCGTGCCAACTATCGCAATATTCAGAAAGGCATAGATTACTCTCCTATCTACCTGGTTCGTTTCTTCAGAAACTTACTCCTAAAAGATAGCTGGGTGCTCAAAAACAGATACTTGCATATTCGGCCGACTGATGATTGGAAAGAGCAGCCGAACTTAAATTCTCAAACAGGAAGTGGACAGAAAAACAACTTCATAAATAAAGAAGGAGAAGAAAATGTCCCAAGTTCGTCCCAAGCTTGTCCCAAGTTCGTCCCAAGTTCGTCCCAAGTAGAAGAACTCATTATACGTATAAATAAAGATTATCTATCCATCGGTGATATAATGAACCTGTTTGGATTAAAAAACAGAACCAGATTCAGAAAAGAATACATTACCCCTGCCCTAGCCGAAGGAGCCTTGGAGATGAAATACCCAAACACCCCAAGACATCCACGCCAGCAATATCGGATGACAGAGCTGGCAAAGACTTGGAAAGAAGGGTATGAGAAAAAGAATAAATAACATCATAATAAAAATAGAAAACAAAAACAAGTAATGAAGAAAAAAGCAACGGTCCTTATCGCCTCTATCATGGCGTTCTGCGGAATCAACACCGCACACGCTGACGAGGGAATGTGGACGATTTACAACTTGCCTAACGCTGTGTATGAGATGATGCAGCGCGAAGGCTTCAGTATGACTTACGACCAGCTCTACAACGGCGAGAACGCCTTGAAGAATGCTGTGGTTAACTTCTCTGGCTATTGCTCAGGCGTAGTCGTTTCTCCAGACGGTTTGGTATTTACCAACCACCATTGCGGTTTCGAGGCTATCAGAAGCCACTCTACCGTAGAACATGATTACATGCTCAACGGTTTCTTTGCAAAATCATACGCAGAGGAATTGCCTAACGAGAATATGTTCGTTAGCTTTATGGTTGAACAGAAGGATGTAACCGATAAGGTGATGAGCCTCGGATACGAGCAGCTCGACAACAAGAAGCGCGATGAACTCATCGATTCTCTGGAGAATGAGATGACTAAGGAGGTGAAGAAGAACGATTCTACCCTCCATATCACCGTTCAGCCATTCTACGAGGGCAACAAGTGGTACGCTACTACTTACCGCGACTTCACCGACCTGCGTCTGGTTTTCACCGTACCAAAGTCTATGGGTAAGTTTGGTGGCGATACAGACAACTGGATGTGGCCTCGCCAGACCTGCGACTTCTCTGTATTCCGCATCTATGCCGACCCTAAGACCAACGGTCCTGCTGCCTACAGCAAGGATAATGTGCCTTATCATCCAAAGCGTTGGGCACAGGTTTCTCTCCAGGGTTACAAGGATGGCGACTACGCAATGACCATGGGTTACCCAGGCAGCACAGAGCGTTATCTCTCAAGCTACGGAATCCAGACCATGCGCGATGCTGAGAATGCTCCTCGTGCCCAGGTTCGTGGCGTAAAGCAGGAGGTAATGCAGAAGCACATGCGTGCCGACGAGGCCGTCCGCATCAAGTACGACAGCAAGTACGCCAGCTCTTCCAACTACTGGAAAAATGCCATCGGTATGAACAAGTGTATCGACTCTATCGGCATCGTGAATCTGAAGCGTGAGTACGAAACTCGTCTCCGTGCTTGGCAGGATACAGCCAAGGCAGCCAACGATCTTGCCCACAAGGTAGATTTCGACAAGCTCGCCAAGCTCTACAAGGAGAGCGCAGACGTGAAATACGCCTGGACCAACTTCTCTGAATCTTTCACAAGAAGAAGCAATATCGAGTTCTCTACCCGTGCCATCAAGCTCCAGACCAACATGGAGGTGAAGGGTCCTGAGAAGAACAAAAAGAAGCAGTATCATGAGTTTGAAGATAACTCTGCAGAATGGGATATGGCGCTCGATAAGGAGGTGCTCGCTACCCTCTTGAAGAACTACAAGGAGCACGTAGATGCCAAGTGGTTGCCTAAGTTCTACAAGACCATCGACGCTGAGTTTGGCGGCAACTACGCCAAGTATGTGGATTATCTCTGGGAGAAGTCGCTCATCATGAAGAAGGGTGCCAAGCTCTATTTCAACAAGAAGGGATACGAGAAGGATCCAGGCGTAAGCTTCGGTATGGATCTGAACGATGTATTTGCAGATTTCGCTGCTCAGATGGGCAGCATCAACGATAGCATCGCCGAGCAGGAGAAGTATCTCTGTGCAGCCAAGCTCCGTATGGAGGAGGACATGCCTCACTACAGCGACGCCAACTTTACCATGCGATTGAGCTACGGTCAGGTAGGCGGTTTCGACCTCGGTGGCAAGCCATCTGGCTATTATACTACAGCCGAGAGCCTCGTTGAGAAGATGAAGCAGGGCGATAAGGTTATCGATTACTACGCTGAACCTATCATGCACGAGCTCCTCTCTGAGAAGGATTTCGGCAAGTATCAGGATAAGACGACTGGCAAGATGCAGCTCTGCTTCCTCACTAACAACGATATTACCGGTGGTAATTCTGGTAGCCCTATGTTCAATGGTAAGGGTGAGTTGATTGGTCTTGCCTTCGATGGCAACTGGGACAGCCTCAGCTCTGACATCAACTTCGACAAGCGTCTGGCTCGCTGCATTGGTGTAGATATTCGCTATGTGCTCTACCTGATGGATAAGTGGGGACACGCAGACCGCCTCTTGAAGGAGATTAATGCGAAGTAAATCCTATCTCTGAATCAACAGAGATGATATAAAGGTTTATCCTGGGATAAAGATTCGTCTCAGGATGATATGAAAAGAGCGGAAAATCAGTTGTTAACTGTTAACCTGTTAACTCCTGGCTTTCCGGCTTCCACCTTCCATTCCATCACCAAACCCAACTTATGATATTTGAGATTTCTTTCTATTAGGAGTAGAGACATCTACATATAAGAAGAGCACCCTTTCCTGAATAACAAGAAAGAGTGCTCCTTACTATCTAAACATACTCAACATATAAAATATGCTTTATTTCTTCTTAGGTCTGCGGCGAGCCCAGCCTTCTTCCTCGAAGTTTGGCTCCTCACCCTTGAACTTCACGTTGTCGTTGTTCTGGAAGAACTGGCGCCAATCGCCTGTATCCTCCTGAGGACGAGATTTCTTTCCGCCACGAGATTCGCCACGGCTTCCACGGCCGCCCTTTCCACGAGCATCACGAGAATCTCTTGCATCATCAGAAGAACCTCTGCGGCTGCGACCTCCTCTTTCAGAAGAATGGGCGCCTCTGCCCTCAGAACTGCGACCGCCACGGGCTGCTCTGCCATGACCTTCCTCATCAGCATCGTTACATCTCACGGTTCTGCCCTTGTACTCAGTACCATTCAAAGCCTTCATCACACGCTTCGCATCCTCCTCAGGCACCTCGATGTAGGCAAACTTACTCAGCAGGTCGATGTGACCCACCTCCTGGCGACCCTTCACGTGCTTGTTCAGATACTGCATGATTTCGCCCGGATAGAAACCATCAGCCTTACCCAGATTGATGAACAGGCGTTTGAAACCAGCCTCAGTCTCATGCTTTCTGCGACCATTGGAAACCTTGCCACGGCCTTCACCACGGCTTCCACGACCTTCGCCGCCACGGGAACCCTTGCCGGTCTCAGGCTTGATAATCTCAGGAGCATTCTTATAGTAATCGAGGAACTTACCGAAGGTGATGGTCACCATCTTCTTGATGATGTCCTCCTTGTCGATGTACTCAAACTGGCGGTTGATTTCAGCCATGTATGGTTCAATCTGATCCTCATCCACATCGGTCTTCATGATGTCGTCCATGGTCTTGAAGAGCTGCTTCTTGCAGATTTCCTCTGGGGTTGGCAATACGCCGTCCACGAACTCCTTGCCAATCTGCTTCTCAATCTGGCGAACCTTGAACTTCTCTCTGGTATGGATGATGGAGATGGATGTTCCCTTCTTTCCGGCACGACCGGTACGGCCGCTTCGGTGGGTGTAGCTAGCCACATCATCAGGCAAACCGTAGTTGATAACGTGAGTCAGATCATCTACGTCCAGACCGCGGGCAGCCACATCGGTAGCCACCAGGAACTGAACGGTATGGTTGCGGAACTTCTGCATGGTGAGGTCACGCTGCTGCTGGCTCAAGTCGCCGTGCAGCGCCTCTGCATTATAACCATCCTTGATGAGCTTATCCGCAATATCCTGAGTCTCCAGCTTGGTGCGGCAGAAGATAATCGCAAAGATGCGTGGATAGAAATCCACCACGCGCTTCAGGGCGAGATACTTGTCCTTGGCATTTACCAGATAGTAGATGTGGTTTACATGCTCAGCACCCTCGTTGCGCGAACCCACTACGATTTCCTTGTGGTCGTGCAGGTAGTTGAGGGCTATCTTCTCGATGTCCTTGCTCATGGTAGCCGAGAAGAGCAGGGTGTTTCTATCTTCCGGAACGTTCTCAAAGATGGCATTGATGCTCTCAGAGAAGCCCATGTTCAGCATCTCGTCAGCCTCATCAAGCACCACGTTGTTCACGTTCTCCAACTGAGCCACGCCACGATTAATCAAATCGAGCAGACGGCCAGGGGTAGCCACGATAATCTGCACACCATGCTTCAGGGTGCGAATCTGGCTTCCTATGTCGGTACCGCCATAAACAGCGGCAATATGCAAACCGTCGATGTACTTGGCAAAACTGTTCAAATCGTCTGCTATCTGGAGGCAGAGCTCACGTGTAGGACTGAGGATGATAGCCTGTGTCTGCTTGCTGCTGGCATCAGTCTTCTGGATTACCGGAATACCGTAAGATGCAGTCTTACCCGTACCGGTCTGCGCCAACGCAATCACGTCGTTCTTATTACCAAGCAAATATGGGATAACTTCTTCCTGAACTGGCATTGGATTTTCAAATCCAAGCTCTTCGATGGCACGGCGAATCTCCTCGCTCACGCCCAATTCTTCAAATGTCTTCAAATCTTTTTAACCTTAATTCATTATAATCTAAATGGAAGGCCGAATTCACCCTCCCAGCCATGAATTAGGGTGCAAAATCCTTCCGAAACGCTTGCGGCAATCCCACGCATTTATTAAGATTGCCTAAATTCGGGTGCAAAGATACGAAAAAAATGCGAGTTTCTTGCATTTTTTGCGCAGAAATCATTATCTTTGCATTATCTTTACAGGTAAATCGGGCTATATTGCTCCGAACTGGCTAACAAGAATCATAAACATCAACCGAGAAGAACGAATATCGCGTCACAACGACATCGCTTAACCTCGAATAACAAAGAATCGAAAAAAATGAAAAAGGTAATTTTCACCCAGGATTGGATGGCAATGCATCCATACGAGAAACCAAACGAAGTAGATCAGTACTATACAGAACTGGCTAACGAAATATACCACGCCCTCGACGAGGCGTGCTTCACCCATCAGTTTAAGAATGTGGAGGATGCCAAGCAGCTTGCACTCAGCATTGCGGGCTACTTTGAGGATGTGATTTCCGGTGCAGGAATCTGGAAGGCGTTTACTGCGGAATGCAAGAAGCGCTACGGTACCTACATTCCTTTCTATGAGAACGAGGATGATTTCATTCCGAATACCCTGAACGAAGATGTTCCAGCCTACGATCCGGAAGAAATCAACTTCGCCGACATCAAGTTCCTGTGCTGGCACCATTACCAGCAGAGCACCTACATTCAGGAAGCCGTTCCTTTCCTCTTCAGTACGATGACGCTGGCTGCCAAGCTTGCCTATAATCTGCTCGACAAGGAATATGAGACTGCGCCTGAGAATGAGCGCCTGATTACCTATCTGAGCGAAATGCCTATACTGGAGGGGCAGAATGAAGAAGAAGAGAAGCAGCTCGACGAAATCCACCGCCGCGACACATTGGCTTGGTTCCACTATGGCTGCTACTTCAATGTGGGCAATCGTCAACGCCTGCAGTTCGCTCTCCAGCAGATGGCAAATTCTCCTCAGGGACTTACAGAGCCTATGGCCTACTCCGTACAGATGGAGATGACCATTGCCAGCAGAAGCAATCTTCTGGCGCTTACTTCCTTAGAGTGGCTTGAGAAGATTACGGCTGAAATGCCTACCCACAAGCTCTGGGAGGATAAGGAATTCAAGGAGAAGATCGAGAAGATGGAGGCTAGCGTAGATCGCGAGAAGGCTATCCACGATTACAACCTGCTGAAGGCAAAGGATTATGGCGACAAGTTCATCTTCCTGGAGGATGTGAAGACCCTGAAGGAGTTCCTCAATGAGATTGAATTCGAATTGCCTAAGGATATCCGATTCCCACAGAAATACGAAAAAGGCATCATCGTGAGTGCAAGTCCTTATACGGGTATCAATATCAGTTTCGGCTTCGCCCACTGCATCGCTTCGCCTGAAAATCCTTACTACAACGCTGAGCGCGCTGAGGAAGACTGCTTCAGCATCATCAGCGGCAACGGCCGCCCACTTCCTTACGAGATTGTGTGCAAGCTGATAGACAACAATATGTTGCCTGACGCCAATATCTTCACCAGCCGATATGTGAAGGAGGAAGGCTTGAAGATTACCCAGGCAAACCTCCAGTTCCTTGCCGATTACTATCTGATGGGCAGAAAGGACAAGGATCTGTCACCAGCTGAATTGTGGTAAATTCATATTGAAAAGAGCGGAAAAACAACTGTTAACTGTTAACTCTGTTAACCCCCGGTTGTTCTTCCGCTCTTTTTTATTTTTAGTAATTTCTCAGTTAGTTATTCCAAAATCACTAATTTAAAATTTGCTTGCACTTGATTAACCAAGCCACACTTCATAATGTAACAGCCGTTAAATTAATGTGCGTTAAATAAACAGTGCAAAGATACAATATTTTGTCGTCAAAATCCCCAAATCTCAAAAAAAACATACTTTTGGGGGATTTAAAGGCAAAAAGTTAAGATATAAGACAGATTAGAAATCAAAAAGGGCACGATTACTCGTGCCCAAAAGAATTCTTTACCTACTGATCTGATAAGAGGGAGTTAGCAGGCTTCACTCCCAATGATGATTGATCTAATAATTCTTTCCTCTCTGAGTGTTCTAGAATATCCAAAGAGGAAAAGGCAAACTTTCGTTTAAAGATTGATGTTGATGCCGCAGGCTTGTCCATTTCATTTAACCTTGACCAAGTTTCTGTTCGCAAGCTCGTAAGTCTCGTTACATAACTTCCTCCATCCTTGCCATTACTGACAACTACTTGTCGTTCACTTCGCTTAGCGGTAAATACCTGCGGTTGGATTTGCACCAACCAGGTTAGAGTCATGTCCGACACACATAAAAGGGGCACGACCAATCGTGCCCCGATGAAACTTTATGCGAAAAGAGATAAAACTGAAAAACAGCACTAAACTCATAATATCTCATTATGCCCAATAACTCATGGAAAACTCCTATTGCATAGGAAGATATACATCTATTTCGTTTTCTTGACTTAAACCGTCATAGTATATCATATATAACCACCATCTACCAGGTACAGCTGTTCGTTTTGTAAAATGATTGACTTTCTGCCATCCGCTTGAAAATTCAATTGCCTTAACAATTCCATTCTGAGTAAAGAGCAAACTTCCTGATTCTTTTAAGTCATCAGTTGTATAAGGTTCATCACGCTGGATTTTACTTATATTCTGTGGGAGATAGTACGTAAGCGAGTAATCTGTAGAAGAATAACTTACTTCTTCTGACGAAGAAGACGTTGACTTATTACTCCCACCACATGCAACCAACATGCACAATAATAATGCAATATAAAACTTTTCTTTCATAAAATATGGTTTAAATTTATATTAGCGTTCTCCAGCCGAAAACTATTGAACCGCAACTTTCTTCACACTACCATCGCTATACTTCACAATGTTCAAGCCCTTGGCTGGAGCAGACAATCTCTGACCATTTACAGAATAGCGAGAGAGTTCCTTGGCTTCGGTAGAGGTTGTTACCTTATCAATGCCTGTAGGATTATATTCTATAATATTCCCAAAGTCACCCCAAACGTCAACAAGGAAATAGTCTGATTCTGTGCCTTGTGGTACATACAAAATACATTTACTTACATCAGCTTTATTAAACGCTTTGCCTGCTGAAATCGGAGTTGGCCAACTAACGAACACAGACTGTAAGGTTGTGCATCTTTCGAAAGCATAATCACCTAAAGACGTTACGTTAGATGGTATTACTATACTTGTGACCTCTTTATCATTTAGATAATAATTAATACCACAATTTACACCTATATAAGGATGTCCTTTTGTTAAATATGTTTCCAAGTCTTCATTTATGCAAAATTTAACCTCTTTTAATCCGCTACAGCCCTCGAATGCGCTACCGCCTATCTCCGTAATATTAGAGGAAAGGGTCAAATTCGTTAATCCTATACAATTTTGGAAAGCACAAAGACCTAAAGACGTTACGTTAGATGGTATTACTATACTTGTGACCTCTTTATCATTTAGATAATAATTAATACCACAATTTACACCTATATAAGGATGTCCTTTTGTTAAATATGTTTCCAAGTCTTCATTTATGCAAAATTTAACCTCTTTTAATCCGCTACATTCGTAGAATGCACAAGTGCCAATCTTCGTAATATTAGAAGAAAGGGTTAAACTAGTTAATCTGCTACAGTTATAGAAAGCGAAATCGCCTATTTCATCATTTTCAGTACAGCTCTTTCCAGAATAAGACATAAATCCATTATTATATATATAATAATAATGACTACCATTATCATGATAATAATAATCACCACCTCCTACAATCTTCGCCTCAGACAAATCCAATACAGAGAGATTTCCCTCTGTAGATCCGCCATAATAAGTACTTCCTCCTGCCATCGCACGAATCATTTTCCAATCTGTGCCATTTATTTCACCAATAATCTTCAGATTAGTAATCTTATACATTTTACTACTTCCAATCTTGTTAGGCAAAGTACCTGCCTCGTCCAACTTGATAGTGATTTGCTTTGTAATCAAGTCATCATCTGCAGCTTGAATTGATAAACAACCAAGCAACATAAATACCGCTATTAAAAACAGCCCTTTAAAAGTAAATGTTCTCATAAATTTTATTTTTAAGTTTATATTCTTTCTCCTACTTGAATTTTTGTTAGCCCAGTTACTATTGGCTCTCCTTCATCACCTTTGTTTAATTCACAATCGCAGGTAAAAAAGAAATTGATTTCCAAAACTCCATCCTCCTTTTCAATGCCCAATTTAACACGACCACTTACATTCCAATGTGAGTCGGTCTCAGAAGGTAGTTGGATAGTTCCCGGTTCTAAATTTGCACTCTTTACCTTTAATCCTTTCGCTTTCCCCAAGAAAGAAATTGAGGAAACATGTGTACGGACATAGTCAGCTATCGCTTTCACTTTATCCGCATCAACTTCAAATGATAACTTTGGTCGTACCATAATCGTACTTTTTAATGTGAAACAAACTGTTAACTACACAATAAAAAGAAAGCGTGAACTTGCCCATTGCTCGCTTCACGAACTGAGGCCCTGGCAAGCCCATCATGTCGAAACGAACAACTTCGAAGCCCACGCCGATATGATACACTTATCCCTATACCGAATTGGACACCCTACTTGCGTAGGGTGCCACATCAGTACAGAGATGTGAATATACACATCCCGAGAGCATCTACCGTTGCATAGTCTTTGACATGAGTTAGAAACTGCCAGGTTTCAGTTCGTCAAGAACTAAGCGCATAGTAAACGCACTTTAATATTATGTATGATACCTCTACCCTCCCAAGTCCTCGTTTCAGCCATCCACCCTCTTGAAAAGGAAGAAAAGCATCAACTCGGCGTGAGCGAACGGGTATCTGCGTGCAAAGGTAATGAAAATAATCGGAAAGTCGTATCATTCCCGATTATTTTTTCAAGAAACATAAAGATTCTGTTGTGTGAAGGCACACAAACAGCCATAAAGTCATTGTATTTATTCTACTTTGAACAAATCATCCAGCACCACCTCGTTCTGAATGTTTTGCCACCAGCATTATGCTCCACACCATACGAAGCATTGTTAGATGGAGAGTCTTCTTCGTTCCTGTAGCTTGCCTGAACTATTCCCTGCGCTTGATTAACCAAGCCGCATAATCGGGAATAATGGAATAAGTACACAAGTAAAAATACAAAAGTCTACTACGCTAACCCCTTAAAAAATGACGTTAGCGTAGTAGACTTTTGAAATTTAAGAGGAGAAGGTACAGAAAAACAACTGTTAACTGTTAACTCTGTTAACCCCTATTTCAGATTCTTATCCAGAAACTCCAGCATTTTCTCCTGCGCCTTCAATCCGCAGGAATGAGGGATTTCCCAAAGCTCCGTATCCAGCAGATTATCTGCTCCCTGACTCTTCCAAACCTTGTGCATTTCTGCGAAAGCATCCTTTACGCCAGGTACCGGAAAGAGCTTGTCTTTTGTACCATTGATGAAGAGCATCGGTTTCGGACAGGCGAGGGAGGCGATGTGAGGTTTGTCGATAAGAAATCTATCTTTCTGTTTATAAGATTAGTTATAGTTTGCAAAATTAAGAAATTATCCGCAAAAAGAGCCCAATAATCTCGATATTTTTGCGTACCTTTGCCTAAACATCTATAAATAACGGATAAAACATCATCAAATAGAAGATAAAACATCAATAAACAACAGATAAAACATCATCAAATAGAAAATAAAGACATGAAAATAGCAGTTTTTTGTTCAGCAAACAAGAATATCGCCCCCGACTTCTTCACATTGACTGAAGAGATGGGAAAGTGGATGGCAGAGAACGGCCACGACCTGGTTTTCGGCGGCTGCAACTCTGGTCTGATGGATTGCATCGGCAAGGCAGTAAAGGCGAATGGCGGCAGAACCATCGGTGTGGTTCCTACGCTTGTAGAGCGAGGCGGCAGAACCTTCCCTGACCTCGACATCGAGATCCCGTGTGATAATCTCAGCGACCGCAAGGACCTGATGCTTACCCAGAGCGACATCTTCGTAGCCCTTCCTGGCGGCATCGGCACCCTGGATGAAATCTTCACCATCGCCGCCGCCCACACCATCGGCTACCATCACAAGATGGTGATTCTCTACAATATGAAAGGCTTCTGGAATTCCACCATCGCCCTGCTGGATGACATGGCAGAGAAAAGCATGATTCGTGGCAATTGGCGAGATGTGATTGAAGTGGCGGATAACCTGGAAGAATTGACAAAGCTCTGCGAGGGATAGAATCCTCTATAGAAATCATCTATAGAGATTATCTATAGAAATGAAGTAAAGCGACCTTCTACCGAGAACACAATTCGGCAGAAGGTCGCTTTTTACGTTCTTACAAACCAAAACTCTTCCTGGCTTGCCTCAATGTATTCTCTCCTACCGTATAAGCATAGCAGGCAGAAGGAATGAAATGAAGCGTACCAAAATCCATCTCCTTTACTCCTCCCTTACTGATGGAAGTTACCAATGCCTGAGGCAGATGATTCTTCTCCATAAAAAACTGTAAGGACGAAAGTTCAGAAGGTCTGTCGAAGAACCTGTCCGACCATTTGATTTCCACCGCCCAATAAGGCTTCTGCAAAGCATCATTGATGCCCACCAAATCCACCTCGCCCTGCGAACGCCCCATCTTCCAGTTGGCATAGGCAATGTGTCCCTTTCTCGGAATCCACTGCGAATAAATGGCAGTTTCTATCATGTCTCCGATATTGCCATCCATGATCTTGATTGGCTCAAAAAGCGCACATCTCAGCGAAGGATTAGTCAGATAAATCTTGAAAGTAGTTTGGCGCTGGAATCGCTTTGCCGTATCATCCGTTCTTGTCACAACCTTTATCAGGAAAGCAGCCTCCAGATACTGGACGTACCTGCGAATGGTTTCCTTCTTGACTCCCGATTCCTTCGACATACTTTCATACGAAAACTCCATACCGCTATGATAAGCTATCATCGTAAACAACGAATTCAGTTCCTGCACATCCGAAATGCCATAAAGACTCGGCAAATCTCTCAACAACACCTTATCTACAATATCGTGGCGAACAAACTGCCCCGGGTCTTCCTGCATTCGGGAAGAAAAAGCCACCTCAGGATAACCGCCATAATTGATATAGTCGAGGAAGAGACTGTTCAGCTTATCAATATCTATCGTACTATAGATATCGCTCTCTATCCCATCCCATTCCACCTTGGATTGGCGCATCAGATGCTCATATTTCTTAAGATGGATATACTCGAAGAAAAGCAACGGCGGCAGATTGAAATCGGTAAACCTGCCTGCTCCGCTTTCGTTGCTGCTCTTTTTCAATGCCGCAGCAGCAGAACCGGAAGCCACAAACTTCACGTTGTGATAAGTATCTACCAGGGATTTCAGATTGATTTCCCAGTCTTTGAGATACTGTATCTCGTCGAAGAAAACATAAAATTCTTCCTGGCTGTCTTCCTTATCCAATATCTGTTTTGCCAAAGAAAACAACTGTTCCAAGAGGATATTGTTATAGATAGGAGTTTCCACCGAAACATAGATGATATTCTGAGGCGATACGCCCTCGTCTATCAACCGCTGGATGGAATGATAGAGCATCACCGTCTTACCCACTCGGCGAGGTCCCATCAAGATGAGGGCACGCTGAATGCTGACATCCCTTACCAGTGGATAGAAGATGTCGAGATAGAGGCGAGGACTCATCTCCTGATAGTAAGAAGGTATCCTGCCTTCCGTCCACCAAGGGTTGTCTATCTTCAACCTACCCAATATCTGTTTCTCTAAAAGTGCCGTATATTCCATAATTCCAACTATTTTTGGGCACAAATATACGGATAAATTTCTTGATCTGCAAGTTTTGGTAAAAATAAGCCTATTTTTTTATGCTTAATTTGCATTTCTAGGCGATTTTTCAGACAAAAGCGTGCATTTTAAGGAAAAAGGGACTCTGCTTCGCTCATTTTTTATATTAATTTACGCTTATAACTTATTGAATATCAATATCAAAAACAAGACTTGCAAATTAAGCATGTTTCAATATGCTTAATTTGCAACCATATAGAACTCTAAAGAAAGAGCAGTATTGATTTTCTTTTTGTATTTCTGCCATTATTTCTTCGTTAATATGATTTTTCGGCAAACTTGCACATTTCTCATATCAAAAAGTGGCAAACTTGCACATTTTTGATATTAAGGAAGGAATAGAAGCCTATAAACGAAACACTCAGAAACAAAAGAAAGAGCGGAAAAACAACTGTTAACTGTTAACTCTGTTAACCCCCAGTTGCCTTTCCGCTCCTGATATTTTCTTCAAGACCATCTATTCTTTCCCTAAAAGGAAATCGGAGAGACTCATCATCAGAATGCCTTCTTCATTATAACCCGAACGATATCTATCCCCCACGATTATCAGTTTGCGAAAGCCATCGTTTACATTCAAAAGAGAAGCCTGCTCCTGATCTACCTTCTCCTTATCCGGCAAGGCGTAAGCCGACTGGATATAGAGGCGTTCATCATGACGGTTCACCACGAAATCTATCTCAAGATTCCTACGCTGCAGCTTGCCATTCTCATCCCGCCTGAAGCTCTCCACTATACCGACATCCACACCATAGCCTTGTTTGCGAAGCTCGTTATAGATAACATTCTCCATAATATGAGTGTATTCTATCTGTCGGAAATCAAGCACAGCATTTCGAATACCTAAGTCCTCGAAGTAATACTTGGTACCAGCACCTATGTACTTGCGACCTTTCACATCATAGCGCAAAGCCTCGCTGATGATGAAGGAATCCTGCAGGTATTCCAAATACTTGCTGATAGTATTAACACTTATCTCTACTCCACCAGCCGATTTGAACGTATTGGAAATTTTCAAGACATTGGTACAAGAACCTATCGTAGATGCAAGAAGACGTACCAACTCTTTCATTCCCCCAGGATTCTTCAAGCGATTACGATCCAATACATCTTTCAGATAAACGGTCTCATAAATTTCTCGAAGATAGTTCTGCTTGGTTTCAGGGCTTCCCATCTGCCCAACGGCAGGCAAACCACCATAAAGATAGTAAGTTTCCAAAGCTTGTTGCATCTCACCTCCCACAACCTCGTAGTATTCAGAAAAGCTCAATGGATGAATGCGGATTTCCCAACCTCTACCTCTGAACTCTGTGATTACATCCTTTGACAAGAAACGAGCATTGGAACCTGTAACATACACCTCAGCATTCTCCACATGGAGATAAGAGTTGAGCACATCCTCAAACTCCTTTACCATCTGAACCTCATCAAGAAGAATGTAATACTTCTCCTTGTCAACCATCTGAGCATCTATATACTCCAAGAGCGCATCTGGGTCACGGAGTTTCCTGTTTCTACGGTCTTCAAGATTTACTTGTATGATATGATTCTCTGCAACACCTCTTTCAAGCAAATGCTTACAAAAGATGTTGAAAAGAAGAAAAGATTTACCACATCGGCGGATGCCTGTGATAATCTTTATCATCCCATTGCCTTCGGCAGAGATGAGCTTATCTAGATATTCCTTGCGTTCAAAATACATCATTCATTGAAAATTTTTGTGTCAAGACACATATTTTTGCAGCAAAAGTACACTTTTTACTTGATAACGCCAAAGTTTTTTAGAAAAAAAAGCAAAAGAGGGAGATGTGGGGCACACAAGAAAGAAAAATAGATGCTCGAAAACAAAGAAAGAGCGGAAAAACAACTGTTAACTGTTAACTCTGTTAACCCCAGTTGTTCTTCCGCTCTTGATCATTCTAAAATCTTTTCTATTATCTCCAATAAGAAATCTTCTATTCCGCCAGCAGCTTCTCAGCCATCGCCTTACCCAGCGCCTCGCACTGTGCCTTCACCTCTGGAGTAATCGCCTGCTTCATATCTACCGGCTCGCCCACTGGCTCGTAGTGGAGCTTGGTTTCGTTCCACTCCTGAATCTTAGCCACAGCCTTGCTTGCCCAGCAATGAGAACCATACCAGCCAAAAAGATGGTTCTTGACGTCCTTATTGGCAAGCTCGGAGAGGAGAACCTCCATCTCGTGATAAAGACCGGCATTGTAGGTTGGAGCACCTACGATAAGACCCTTGTAGCGGAAGATGTCGCGCAGGATATAGCTGTGGTGAGTCTTCGAGATGTTGTACATTACGATGTTCTTCACGCCAGCCTTGCTTGCTGCACGGGCGATGATTTCTGCCATGCGCTCGGTGTTGCCATACATGGTGCCGTAGCAGATAACCAAGCCCGGCTCCGTCTCATACTTCGACATCTTATCATACATGCCGATAACCTTCTCAATATGCTCGTGCCAAACCGGACCATGGGTTGAGCAGATGTAATCCAGCTCCACGCCAGCCAACTTCTTCAACGCATTCTGAACAGGGATTCCATACTTACCCACAATGTTTGAATAGTAGCGGACCATCTCCAGCCAGAAAGTCTCGCAGTTGATTTCCGTATCGATGATTCCGCCGTTCAGTGCGCCGAAGCAGCCGAACGCATCGCCCGAGAAGAGTACCTTGTTCTTCGCATCCAGGGTAACCATCGTTTCTGGCCAATGAACCATAGGGATGAGAACGAAGCTCAGCTCGTGATTGCCCAGAGAGAGGGTTTCGCCATTCTTCACCTCTACCACATCGTCGGTAACGCCGTAGAAGCCTTCCAGCATTCCCAGCGTCTTCTTGTTGCCCACAATCTTGATGTTAGGGTAATATTTCTTGATGAGGGCGATGGAGCCACTATGGTCAGGTTCCATGTGGTTGATGATGAGGTAATCGATTTCGCGGTCGCCAATCACCTCGTGGATGTTCTCCATAAACTGGGTGAAGAAATCTACCTCTACAGTATCTACCAACGCTACCTTCTCATCATCAATGATATACGAGTTGTAGCTCACTCCGTTAGGCAAAGGCCAGAGGCCCTCAAAACGATGCTTGTTGCGGTCGTTAACGCCTACGTAATAAATCTTGTTTATAATTTCTGTCATATCCTTATATTTTTACAATTCCTTCTTCTTTTCTTCTCCAAATTCCTTGGAAACATAATTGTAGATGTCCTTGCAGCATTCGGTGGAGAATTCCTGGGCGCTCTTCAGGAGGCTATCCCATTGTGCCTCAGATAATCCACGGTCGATATCCTCGCGGGTGATTCCATCCTTGATTAATCCGAACACGAAGCCGGCATTGAAGTTATCGCCGGCTCCGATGGTGCTCACCGGCTTCATCTTCTCCGAAGGATAACTCTTGGCAAAGCCGTTCTCGGCTCTCACCTCTACAGGCTCAGCGCCCTGGGTGCAGATAAACTTCTTGCAGTAGAAACTGATTTCGGCATTATACACCTTATCCGCCTCCGGCTTCTTGTAGAGGATTCCGAAGTCCTCATGGCTTCCGCGCACAAAATCAGCATACTCCAGGTTCTCTATCAGATTAGGCGTAATCTTCATGATCTCATTCTGATGAGAAGCACGGAAATTGATGTCGTAATAGAGGATGGCGCCGTGATTCTTGGCGTACTCCAGGAAACCGGCCACCTGAGGACGAACCACCGGATTCAGGGCGAAGAACGAACCGAAGAGCACGATGTCGCCAGGATTGATTTCCGGAGTGGCAAATTCCAGCTGGTCGTGGGGATGGTCCTTGTAGAAGATGTAGTCGGCATTGTTGTTCTCGTCGAGGAACGCCAGCGAGAGCGGCGACTTCGATTCCGGAAAGATGCTCACATTGTCGGCATTCACCCCATTATCTCTCAGAAACTGAATCACATACTCACCAATACGGTCGTTGCCCGCCTCGCTGATAAACGAAGCATTCACGCCCGCACGTCCCAACGAGATGACTGCATTGAACGATGAGCCACCTGGTACTGCCTCTATCGGCTTGCCGTTCTTGAAGATGATATCAAGCACGGTCTCTCCTATTCCTATAACCTTACGCATTGTTTTATGTCTCTATTTATATTTTTTTGGGGACAAAGATAATTCTTTTTGGCGATAATGCAAAATAAATGCCCAATATTTTGGATAAATTACATTTTCAATGTAACTTTGCACCTTGAAATGAAATATAATACTTATACATTAGACAACGGACTCCGCATCATCCACCTGCCATCAGATAGCCAGGTGGTGTATTGCGGTTATCAGATAAATGCCGGCACCCGCAACGAGGAGCCGGGCGAGGAGGGCTTGGCTCACTTCTGCGAGCACGTCACCTTCAAGGGCACCGAACGCAGAAAAGCCTGGCACATTCTCAACTGTCTGGAGAGTGTGGGCGGCGACCTGAATGCCTACACCAACAAGGAGGGCACGGTGTATTACTCCGCCATCCTGAAGGAGCACATCGCAAGGGCCGTGGACCTGCTTTCCGACATCGTCTTCCACTCGGTTTATCCGCAGGCGGAAATAGATAAGGAGGTGGAGGTAATCTGCGATGAGATAGAGAGCTATAATGATTCGCCTGCCGAACTGATTTACGATGAGTTCGAGAATATCCTCTTCAAGGGTTCGCCGCTGGGGCACAATATCCTGGGCACAGCCGAGCAGGTTCGGGCTTTCAAGACGGAGGATGCGCTGAGGTTCACGCAGAAGCTTTACCGACCGGATAATGCGATATTCTTCGCATACGGGGATATTGATTTCAAGAAGCTGGTGAAGCTTATCCAGAAGGCTTTGGGAGAGTGTCCAAAAGGCCGAGAGCTTGCTTGCTCGGCGGATTGCAAATCCGCCGAAACGCCTACGGAAGAAAGGATTACAGAAGAAACGCCTACTGGCGAAACACCTACGGAAGAAATGGAAGCAGGCGATGCAAATCATAAAGTTCAAAGCTCAAAGTTCAATGTTCAAAGTAAAGTTGCTGGCCAGACAATCGTGATGCAGAAGAATACCCATCAGGCTCATGTGATGATAGGAACCCGGGCTTACGATGTGAACGACGACCGACGAATGCCGCTCTATCTGCTTAATAATATGCTGGGCGGACCGGGTATGAACGCCAAGCTGAACCTCGCCCTCAGAGAGCACAACGGCTTGGTTTACACCGTAGAAAGCACGATGGTGGCTTATGGCGATACGGGCACCTGGAGCATCTATTTCGGCTGCGATGAGCACGATGTGAAACGCTGCCTCCGCCTGGTTCGCAAGGAGCTGGATAAGTTTATGCTGAAGCCATTGAGCGAAGCGCAGCTCAAGGCCGCCAAGAAACAGATTAAGGGGCAGATAGGCGTAGCTTGCGACAACCGCGAGAACTTCGCCCTCGACTTCGGCAAGAGCTTCCTGCATTATGGCTGGGAGAAGAACGTTGACCGCCTCTACGAGCAGGTAGATGAGATTACCGCCGCCCAGATTCAAGCCGTGGCTCAGGAACTGTTTGATAAAGACAGGCTCACCACCCTGATTTTCAAGTAGTTCTTGAAAAGGAAAAAGGCAAAGCCCCACACACCCTGGGCTAGGAGTTTTTGGGCTTTCAGCCCGTTTCAACCATACAGTTAGAAAAACATCCTCGAATAGGGGTAGAAACAAAGAAATCGGGCTGTTAACTGTTAACCTGTTAACCAACCCGATTTCCTTTTATATATAATGTATGTCTGATGTTTTAATGTTAAACAAAAAAAGGAGCATCATCTGCTCCCTCATTCCGGAAAGCCCCATTGGCTCCCCTTCTACATCTCGGAAGCCCATATTGGCTTCCTACTTTGCTTCAATTACTGTTTCTGAACTTTTAAAGTTCCTTACTTCACTGGCAGCTTAAGCAAGCTTGTTGCTAGCTGCGCCTACTGTTGCAGCAAATGCTACTACTGCTGCGAAAACAATACCTAATACTAACATAATTTTTCCCTTTCTTTACTTTAAATTCAATATTATCCTTTTCTTAACAATCTTTCAATGTTACCCTATTTTCAATCTTTACCTTATTTCTAATACCTCTCTTATCCTGAAATCAATCATTAACCTTTTCCGTATCCTGACTTTTCAATCTTAATCCCTTATTATCAATACCTTTCGTATCCTGAAATTACTAATCTTTTATCCTTCTTTCTTAATTCCGATGCAAAGATACAACTTTCTGTGTTCGCACACAAGTTTTTTAAGAGAAAAGTTTCAAAAAGCCCCGATTTCTTGATGAAGGTCAAGAACCTTTACAGAGATGTTACAAAAAGGCGGTATTTTTAAAGCTTTTGCCCTTTCAGGGCGACATTTTGTATTTGTTCTAAAACCCAGGGCGATGCCCTGGGCTAGGAGCTTCTGCCCTTTACCTTTCCCTTCGGCCGGTGACCGTTGGTTCAGGGCGTATGGGCATTGGCTTCTGCTTTTTTCAGGGCGTGCTGACAAAAGCGGGAGCGTGGGACTTTCGCCACGCCCGCTTTACTAGCCTTACGCTGCCATTCCAGGCGTTCCATAATGACCATACTTGGCGATGAACTTAGCCGTCTTGGAGAAGGTATCATCATCGTTCTTCACGATGAAGCCACGCTTCTTCCAGTTGCACAGGAGGATGGCAAGCTTCGTCTTGGTGCCATGAACCATACAGACATTCTGAATCTCTGCCTTGTCAAAGGTATCGTGAACAAAGAGAAGAAGATTGCTCACACCGGATGAATGGCACACGGCACGATTGTCGGCATCTATCGCCTCCTGCATCTGATTGCCGAAGAAACGCATCTTGCACCACAAATCATACTTCACGCTCCACTCTATGAATTCCTCTATCGGCTTCTCCCACTTCTCGCCATTCGCCAGATAAAGCACCATGGCTCTGCAGAAACCATTCGCCAAACCACGCTTGGCAAACTCGGCGTAAGGCTTGTTGTAAGCCAGCTGAGCCATCTCCATAATCTCACTGCCCAGTCGCTCGATAAGCTGGCGCGCCTTCCTGCACTCCTTGAAACCGCTGGCAGCATTCAAATGATGGATGTAAGGAGCCAGCTCCGACTTGAACAGCGCATCATACTCTCCCACTACCGGATAAGGAGCGAAATCGGGACGGATGATGGTGGCAAGCGACAGGCGGCTCACGGCTCCATCAGCCACCTCTCTTACCGAGAAGAACTTCTGCGTAACGGCAATGGTGCTCGAAGCATTCCAGTTGAAACGGGTCTTTACGCGGGCTGTAACACTCTTGGTGCCCACACGCTCCTGACCGTCTTCTGAATTGTCCCAGCAGAGACGGATCAGCTGGCTAGGGTCGTTGAACTTCCTGAGCATGTCCACCTCGTCCATCTTGCAGTAGAGATAAGCGCCGCCAGCCTTCTGCACGTCGTCGAGACGCTGGATGTAGGCAGCACGGGTAAGATCGGGCGAAACGATGCGGATGCAGATGTCTTCCGGACGCACCGGCTTCTTCTTGTTGTCGCCCATGGTGTTCACCTCGTCCTTCCATTCCTGCTCCTTCTGACGGTTCACCTTATCCATCTGCACCAGGTCTTCGATGATGCAGTCGATAGGTCCGTTTACCGCCGATTTGCCTGACGACATCGGAGCTACGAGCAGGTTCATCATCGCTGCCTCATGCACCTGATTGTCGATGTAGCGGAAGGTTACGCCCTTAAGATGAGCGGCAAGCGGAGGAAAGACTGCCATCGCCACAGCCGGCTTGAAATCGGCTGGCACCTTGCTGGTGAGCAGCTTGATGAGCTTAGGCAATCGGGCAGGCATCTGAGGAGGAACATCAGCGTAGATTCCCGCCTTCTCGGTGGCCTGCTTGGCGAGATAGTTCTTGCGGGCAAGCTCCACAGCCTGCTTCACGAGCAGAGGCATTTCAGAGGATTGAGCCACCTTGCAGGCGCTCTCTACAGAGGCGAACGCCTTCGCCTCGTCTTCGCCGAAGATTTCGATTACCTGCTTAATCCAAGCCGCCTCGCTATTGCAGATGTATCTGAGCAGACAGGCTTCACGATAGATGAAGTTGTTGCGGTTGCCATGGGCAGGAGCGCCGCCCATCAGATCCACCAGTGCCTTGGTAATCTCCTCGTAAGGAACGCCATCGTAGGTTTGCTCATACTGCACGGCATTGGCAGCCCTTCTCGCCTTCTCCTCCTCGCTCTCGATAGGTTGGAAATCTACGGTTGGAGCAGAATCAATATCCAGCGGACGGCCGTCGATGTCCAATCCTCTCTTTCTGTAAGCCTCACGATAGGCAGCCACGGCTTCCTCATCCAGTCGCTTGTACCAGTCGTCGGCAGTATAGATCTGGCTCACGGCATCGGTGATGAAGATGATGCGCTCAGGCGTAACGCAGCTAGGATCTTCGGTGGCGTGGATGAGTTTGCAGAAGGCGCTCTGAGCTTCAGCGATGGTCATTCCGATAGGGATTCGGATGTCGATGTGGGCCTTGTTGCGTGCCGAGCGTTCCACGTGAAGCACTTTCCCCTTCCAAAGCTCGATTTCATCGGCGGTGAACATCTGCTCACGGGCGGCTTTCTCCTGGGGGTCATCAAACATTCCGTTCAGGAGCAGGGCTCTCTTCACGGCTCCTTCTACCTCCTCCGGATTATCGATGTCTACGGTAGTCTGGAAGGTGAAAGCCTCCGGGTCGATGGACTTCTGGGCACGGTGGTCGTCCAGGAAGTGGAAGTAGTGAGGCGAACGGAAAGGCAGCTGCTTCTTGAAGATGGAAATCTGTCTGTCGAGCTGCTTGTAGGCCTCAGTCTGCTTCTGCTCCTCGCCCATCAGGTTCTGCTGGGCGGTGAGGTCACGAATCTGCCCCACGAGGGTGCTGAGCCAGGACTGCTTGGTGAGCTCGGTGTAGTAATCGAGGAGATAAGTAGCAATCTGCCCCATGTTTGCATTGCGATTAGGGTTCATGGCGATGAGGCGACGGCTCATCTGCTTGCATTCATCAAATGAGATCATTTTAAAATTAGACATAATAACAAATATTTAGATTAAACCAAAGACGAGAACTCAGGCTCCCGCCGCTCAACCGTTCGGAAAAGCAGTGCAAAAATAAGGAATAAAAGAAGCGTTTCCAAACGTCCGGGAAAATAAGATTGTAAAGGTATAAAAGCAAGGCGAAATGGTATAAAAGGGCAGAAAAGCGGTATAAAAGGGGTATAATAGTTGAGGGGAAAGAGTCATAACACACCTCTTCTTAATTTATCAAGAACGCAACTCCGTCAGGCGTCCCGGCGGATTTGCAATCCGCCGTTAAAAAAGGTTCGACCTATTAAAACGGGGGATTTTTAATCCCCCAATAAAAGAAAAAGCATACTCCTTGCTGCGGGCATACTCCTTGCTGCGGATTGCAAATCCGCAGATCCTAAATAGGTTAGGACATTTTTTAACGGCGGATTGCAAATCCGCCGGAACGCCTGACGGTCTTCATCAATCAATCTACATCTATCAATCTTCATCCTCCTCTTAATACTCTTCCTCTTCAAAATCATCATCATCTTCCTCGTCTTTTTTGCTCGGCAGAAGATCCTCCAGGATCAGATGTTCCAGGAGGGCTTGTTCTCGCATAAGTTTCTTGAAGGCATCAACGATGTCGCAATAATGGTTGAACTTGTCGGACCTTACATTCCACTTCTTCGGATGAAGACGCCCCCACTCCAGCGCATCATGTCTTTCAAACATAGGCGCTGCTGCTTGCGTAAGATCCTTTCTTTTGCAGCAGGGAGCCAACTCATCGCTCCCTTTATCCAATTCCTCATATTGCTTTTCCAGGTAATCGCAGAAGGCTGTCTGATTGGTAGTATTAAAAATTCCCCAATCATTCAGCATGCGGAATATAGGATACCAGTCGGATTGGCTTTTTATCAGAAGATTACCCGTACTAGGCTTATGCCAAGACGCCATTTTAAGGATAGCTTCATCCACCAACTCCTTGAGTTTCATCTTACACTCAATGCCCGAAGGCTTCTTGCCCACAGCCTTCATCGCTATCAGCGAGTCCTCATTGCCGTGCTTGCCCCACTGCTTCACATCGCTCACCCTGCCGTTCATAATCATCAGTACGATGCCCGAGAGCAACTGGAGCATCTTCTTACGAGGCACACGCTTATAGAATACCTGGCGGAGGAAATCTACCGGGTCGGCCTTGAACGTGGGATAGAGCGAATAGGGGAAGGCGTGCAGCTGTTGTTCTATGGCGTCCAGCTGGTCCTTATAATCGTAGGCACCCGTCTGCTTCTGCTTGAGGGCGATAGGCGCATCTACGAAGAACGACTGGGCTGCACGCTCACGATAAGCTGAACTGGTAATGAATCCCATCTCCGTATACAGTTGCTCGCCCATGCGATGGATTTCCTCATCGTCTATGAGGTCGAGGTTGTTGAGAATGCGGTTTCTCGTCTGCGTCATCTCGCGCGAATAATCGCTTCGCTGTATTTCCATGAAGCTGCTGAGCCGCTCCCTAGCCTCTTCCAGGTTGTCGCGCAGCTCTGCCTCCAGCGCCGACCGGGAATCGGCATCAAGAGGGTTCTTATCGGCTTCAGCGGAATCTGAATCACGAGAAGAATCTGAATCATGAGAAGAATCTGAATCCCGTGAGAGTTGCTCCTGAATGCTGATGATGTCGTTGATGACGCCTTCCAGCATCATGGTGCAATCGCTGAAACGGGTCAGCTTGTCGATGGGCAGAATGGGGCCGGAATAGTGCCAGCCGTCATAGATTCCGTCATCATAGATTTCCCTGCGTGCCTGCTCTATCTCCTGCTCAGAGACGCCCACACGCGCCTCCACTATCAGCTGGAGTCCCGACTTCTCATCTGCACCCTCCTTGCTGTTGCTTCCCAGGCATCGGGTGCGCAGGTTCCTGCCCTTCCGGGCAATGATGAGGGCTCTTACGTCCTCGCCCTCCAGGGCTGAGACATAGCCGATGAAAAGCTGCTTGTCGTAAGCCTTCACTGCCAGCATATCAAAGGGGTTGGCGTCATCGGGCACGAGGCAGATGGTTCTGCCCTCTGCCTCCCTGGCGTATTCTACCTCACGACCTTTCACGTCGTTGTGGGTAAGACCTACTATATGGAATTTCAGTTTCTTCATTTTATGTTGTAATTATTGTTTTTATGTTGTATTTTGTTTGATGTTGCTGTATTTTGTTAGATGTTGTTGTAGTCAAGTACAAAAGTACGGTTTTTCGATGAAACCACCAAGCATACTTGTTTAAATTTCCTAAAAGAGCATCTGGGAGCAGCAGGGGTTAACAGGGTTAACAGTTAACAGCTGTTTTTTCCTACTTCCCCCTTGCGTACCTTATTATATTAAATAAATATATACTTATTTTTATATATGTGTGGGAGGGGGAGTATGCATTTTTGAGGTGTTAACTGTTAACCTGTTAACTCTGCCCGGTTGATGAAGGGGAGAATGGGGCAACGGGAGATGAGGGCTAAATGGGCTTATATGATGGCTTTAACGGGTCATAATAGATGACCAATGCCGGTCATCATTTATCGTTAGAATAAGGACAAGAGAAGGCAGAATACTACGATTTCACATCGGCCAACCCAAGACTTTCCTGGCAGAAAATCATGAGTTGCGGGGCAGAAAACTATGGTTTAGTTTTTTTAACGTTACATTTTCTATATATTTTTCATGCATGTTCTATGGAATTCCGTTTTTTTATATACCTTTGCTGCCGGAATATTAACAATAAATTTTTAAACGTATGAATTCAAAATCAGCAGCAAAATTGGCTGCATGCGCCTCATTTGCGCTATTTCTGAGTGGAATTCCTTCACAGAAGGCCTGCGCACAAGAGCAGGAGAAGAAGGTTGTGGTAGAAGATGCAGACAACGAGAAGCGCTATCTGCCAGCCAACAGCATCAGCGTAAGCAGCGGATATTCATGGCTCAGCAACGAAATTCTTACGGCCAACGGCGATAAACTGGGCAGAACGCCTACCGGCTTCGACGTGACCATGGAATACGCCCATCTGTGGAAACTGAAGAACACCCGCCGTCCTTTTTATATAGGCTTCTCCATTAATGGCATGGGCAGCAGAACCAAGGTGGAAATCCCTAGAAACGGCGGCAATGACGTCAACGATGTAATCATGAACTATTTCGTCGGTGCGGGTTACAAAATGGCCTACAAGACCAACAAGCGCTTCATCTGGAATCTGCTGCTGAGCCTTGGCTACGCCTGCACAGACGACGAATTCGCCACCGTAGATGGCTTTGGCGTCTATGCGGAAATGGGATGCGAATACATGCTCAGCAAGCACTGGTCGGCTGGCGTGAATCTTGGCGGCATGTCCTCCGCTTACAAGCAGCCGGCAGGCTGGGACGGCAGCAAATATAAATACGGAATCGATCACAATGGCTTGCGCGCAAAGCTGGCCTACTACTTCTAATTACGGAACCAGGCTCATTGAATTATAAGAAAGCAGCGAGGCGATACTCTACCTTATTATTTATAGGTAGAATATCGCCTCGTTTCCTTCATTGAAGAGGAGGTCCAGGATGCTCATATTCGGCTGGAAACCGTGCTTCTGTTCATAGACCTGATAATAGCGCTTGGGAGCGAATTCAGCGTCAGGAAGCGGCTTCTTTGGGCGAATAGCATCGCGGAAATCCTTGATTTCATCCTCTTCTTTCAGTTCTTTACTCTGAATATAGGCTTCGGTGATTGAAATCTTCGGACGGATGTCGAGAAGCTCTATCATCTTCTCTGTAGTCTCCATGTTGAAATCGAAGAGGAACTCGTATTTCTTCTCGAAGAAGGGGCGGATGTCGTCCTGGTAATACTCGAAGAAAGGGCTCTCGCCGTAGGCGGAGAGAAGCGCATTCCAGTGAACGTGGCGCCAGTTGGCGTGGTCGGAGATGCGGATGTCCTTCATCGCCAGCGATGTGTTGTGGTTCGTTGGGATGGTGAGCGAGAGGGGGCCGTTGGTGGTCGGGATGATCATACGGTTGCGATAGGTTTGCTTGATAAAGCTCTCGTGGCGCTCTATCAGGCATTCATCGTAGCGGTTCAGCTTCTGATACCACTGGATGGGGCCGAAATATGTGGAAGAAAGAAGGGCTTTCAATTTTGAATTTTAAATTAAGGATTAATAATAAGGGCGAGCGATGGGATCGGCTAAAACAGCTTATACGCCTTGCCTATCATCTGATGCTTATGCACCACCTGCTGCCCGGTAGGCGTTTTCAGCAGATAGAAGCGGCAATCCTTGCAGCCACAGCGCTTGCAGCACACCGTAGGAATGATATACTTCACCGTATCGATGAGAATCGTATCGCCCGGCTGCTTCTCTACCCTACCTATGAAATAAGCCTCTGAGACAAATTTCCGGGGGTTAGGCTGAACTTGATTTCCAGCCTGTCTTTGTCCTTTGACCTTGGCTTGATTCTTAACAGGAGCAAACACGGAATCGGTGAAGACAACCACATCGCCACGATTGAAAAAATCGCAGTCAATCCTATTCACTATCACCCGGTTGCCTGCTTTCAGTTGCGGAGGAAGACCTCCCGCAGGCACCGTGAAGACAGTGAAGGCAAAGGTTCGCACCACCCACACCAGGAGCAGCGACAAGCCTAAAGCTATTAGGAACTTAACTGCGATTTTCAAATCTATCTTTGCTTTCTTGATTTCAAAAACTTCTGTTACTTGATGTTATCTACGAAGTTGAACAGGCGGTTCCAGCGGATGCCTGAGAAGCCCGGATGATCAGGACTGTGGCTCCACCAGATGAAGATAGGCTTGCCCACGATGTGATCCTCAGGAACGAAGCCCCAGTAGCGGCTGTCGGCTGAGTTGTGGCGGTTGTCGCCCATCATCCAGTAGTAGTCGAGCTTGAAGGTGTAGCTCTTCGCCAGCTTGCCGTTGATGAAGATGTTGCCCTGGCTATCTACCTTCAGGTCGTTGCCCTCGTAAACCTTGATGCAACGCTCGTAAACAGGCAGGTTCTTCAGCGTCAGAGCGATGCTCTTGCCCTTCTTCGGAATCCATACAGGACCGTAATTATCGCATGTCCAGCCGGTGTAGGCGTTGAGCGGATAAAGGTCGCCGTATCTCGCATCGGTGTTGATGGAGATGCTCTCCACGAGGTTCTTGTTCGCCTTCAGCGCCAGATAAGCCTTCTTGGTAAGTGGAATCACGCCGCTCTGATTGTACATCAGCAGGTCTTCATTGGTGATTCCCAGCTCATCGGCAAGGTCGATAGGGAACTCGCCCTTGAGCTTCATCTTATAGGTATATTGCACATTATCAGGCTCCTTGTTTGCCTTGCCGTCGAGATAAACGATGCGGTTCTTGATCTGCAGGGTCTGACCCGGCAAACCAACGCAGCGCTTCACGTAGTTCTCGCGGCGGTCGGTAGGACGGCTGATGATGTCACCATATTCGCCCGGCATACTGGCGATGTAGTTGCGTCCGGCAGCATACACTTTTTCGAAGTATCGGCGCTGCTGCAATGGGTTCAGCACGCGCACATCCTGCTGCTGCCCGTTCTGCTCCAGAATCTGATCGCCGATGGAATAAACCATCTGATAGTAATCATTCGCCTGATAGCGCTCCTCGTTGCAGAGCGTATCTCCGGCAGGATAGTTGAACACCACGATGTCGTTGAGCTTCACGTTGCCCAAGCCTTTTACTCGGCGGTAATCCCAATGAGGCCACTCCACGTAGCTCTTCACGTTGACCAGCGGCATGGTGTGCTGGGTGAGCGGCATGGTGAGCGGAGTTTCAGGGATGCGAGGACCATAGCTTACCTTGCTCACGAAGAGATAGTCGCCCGTGAGGAGACTCTTCTCGAGAGAGGAAGATGGAATCACATAGTTCTGGAAGAAGAAGAGGTTGATGAAATAAACCGCTACGAGCGCGAATACGAGCGCATCAACCCAGCTCATGATGAAACGGATAGGACCTTCCTCATCCTTCCACCACTGCCAGTGAATCTTCTTGGTGATGTAAACATCGAAGATGAACGGAACCACAATGAGTCCCAGCCAGCTCTCCACCCATATCAGGAAGAGGAGGTAGAGGGCGAGAACCACTGCGAACTTCGCCCACTGCACCTTCATATTGAGGTTTTGTTTCTGCTTGTCAATCATATTTTTTCTTTCTTAATTTCAGGAGAAATCCTGTTTCAAGAAATCATATTTCCAAGATTCCTGATTTAGAACTTAAATAAATCTGATGTGGTGAGCAAACCGGTATGGTTGGCTGTGAACTCAGCTGCGAGAACGGCTCCCAGGGCAAAGCCCTTGCGTGAGTGGGCGCTGTGCTCGATGGTAATCATATCAGCATCTGAATCATACATCACGGCGTGGATTCCAGGAACCTCGCCATCGCGTACGCAGTTGATAACCAAATCCTCATCGGTGATGTTGGCATCGCCCTCATCGTGATGACCATCCTCTGTCCAGTAGGTTACGCCACGCTTCCAATCCTTCTTTCTGTCGATGTTGTCGATGATTTCCTCGGCAAGAGTGATGGCTGTTCCTGATGGCGCATCGAGCTTGTGCACGTGGTGGGTTTCCTGCATGCATACGGAGTACTGTGGGAAACCGTTCATAATCTTAGCCAGATAGCGGTTTACGGCAGAGAAGATAGCCACACCGATGCTGAAGTTAGAGGCCCAGAAGAGGGTCTGCTTACCATCTGCGCAGAGCTTCTCCACGTCTTCCTTATGGTCTTTCATCCAACCAGTGGAACCTGAAACCACCTTCACGTTGTGAGAGAAAGCCTTCAGATAGTTGCCGTAAGCGGCAGTAGGGTTTGTAAACTCGATGGCAACATCGGCAGAGCAGAACTCCGGACTGTCGATATCCTCAGGGTTATTCACGTCAATCTTACATACGATTTCGTGGCCACGCTGCAGGGCGATCTCCTCGATCATGTGTCCCATCTTTCCGTAGCCGATCAAAGCAATTTTCATCTTTATCTAAATTTTATTTGTTCTATTCGGCAAAAATACACATTTTTCTTCGAAAAACCTTGAAAAATCCTTGTTATTATAATAATAAATAGAAAATTTTGGTTATTTTTGCAGTGATTTAGGGCTTTTAGCCTCATTTAGTAACTAAAAAATAGAAAATGATGAGCAAATACATATTCGAGACAAAGATGGAAGTGAGGGATTACGAGTGCGATATTGAGGGCATCGTGAACAACGCCAACTATCTGCACTACATGGAGCATACCCGCCATCTCTTCCTGAAGGAATGCGGCCTCAGCTTTGCCGAAATGCACAATAAGGGTGTGGATGCTGTGGTGGCGAGAATGAACCTGCAGTACAAGGTTCCGCTGCAATGCGATGATGAATTCCTTTCGCGCCTGTGGCTGGAGAAGCAGGGTGTGAGATACGTCTTCCATCAGGACATCTTCCGTGCCAGCGATGAGAAACTCTGCCTCAAGGCAACCGTAGAACTCGTCTGCCTCATCAACGGCAAGCTGGGCAACAGCGAGGATTACGACAAGGCATTCGAGAAATATTTCTCATCCCAAGGTTAACAGGTTAACAGTTAACAGCTGATTTTTCAATACCCCTTCCGCACACGAGCGAAAAACTTGCACCATCAAAGGACAAGCATCAAGCTTGCGATTTCTGCAAAAGAACAAGCATCAGAACTTGCGATCCGAAAGAGGCAATCCTATAAACCATAAAAGCCGAAACAATATGGAGCAACTACTTCACTACGTGTGGAAGCACAAACTCTTCCCACTCTCCCCTCTTTCCACCACCGACCACAGGCAGGTGGAAGTCATCGACCCCGGATTGCACAACCGCAATGCAGGGCCCGATTTCTTCAACGCCAAAATCAAGATTGCCGGAACTCTCTGGGTGGGCAACGTGGAGATTCACGACAAGGCGAGCGACTGGTATCTTCATGCCCACGACAAGGACGAGAGATACGACAACGTGATTCTGCACGTCTGCGGCAACATAGATACGGAAGCCCGAAACTCCAAGGGTGCCCCGTTGACGCAGATGCAGCTCGACATCCCCGAGAATGTTTTCAAGCACTATCAAGAGCTGCTCACCATCGACCAGTATCCACCTTGCTATCAGATAATTCCAACGCTCACCAAGCTCACTGTCCACTCGTGGATGAGCGCCCTGCAAACCGAACGCCTCTCGCAGAAAACAGAAGCGATAGAGGAGCGTGTGCGCCGCTGCAACGGCGACTGGGAGAACGCCTACTTCGTAACCCTGGCTAGAAACTACGGCTTCGGAATCAATGGCGATGCCTTTGAGCAATGGGCTTTGAACCTGCCTCTGAGGGCGGTGGATCATCACAGAGATGACCTCTTCCAGATAGAGGCTATCTTCATGGGGCAGGCGGGATTGCTGGAGCTGAACACCATCCCCGAAAGATATCAGAAAGACGCCCTGAACGACGGGTATTTCGCGAGATTGAGAAATGAGTATCTTTATCTCTCGCACAAGTTCTCGCTGCAGCCGATGGATTACAAACTGTGGCGATTCCTGCGACTCCGCCCGCAGAACTTCCCGCATATCCGCATTTCGCAGCTGGCGAATCTTTATTATAACCGCCGTGCGGGGTTAAGCCAGCTGCTGGGGGCTTCTACGGTGAAGGAGGCGAAGAAGGTGCTCTCTACCAGCGTTACGGAGTATTGGGAAACCCATTATACCTTCGGCAGCACGAGCATCCGTAACGAGAAGCACCTCTCCCCTTTCTCGCTGAACCTGCTTATCATCAACACCGTGGTTCCTATTCTCTTTGCTTACGGAAGACACCGGGGTGAGGAGAAATACTGCGACCGCGCCTTCGATTTCCTGGAGGAGCTGAAAGCGGAGAATAACCACATAGTAAGGATGTGGCAGCAGTGCGGATTGGAGGTGGAGAATGCCGGGGATAGTCAGGCACTTATCCAGCTGAAGAAGGAATACTGCGACAAGAAGGAATGCCTGAGGTGCAGGATTGGGTATGAGTACTTGAAGAGATAACTAATTATTTTTTAAGATTATGGGTGACCAACAGGAAACATTAAATACTATCCTCTTAACAAGGTTGAATTATTTCAGCCTTGCGGGAATGCTGGAGCTATACCGAAAGGTGGGTTCCGCCACGCTCATCCTGGAGCATAAGAACAACCTCAGAGACATCCTCCCCGACGCCTCGGATAAACTCGTGAACGCTATCCAAAACTGCGACGAGGCCCGAAAACGCGCCGAAGAAGAACTGGAATACGACATAAGATATGGTATCGAACCGATAACGATGAACGATGAACGTTATCCGCAACGACTCAAGGATTGCGATGATGCGCCGCTCATGCTCTTCTATAAAGGCAACGCCAACCTGAACCAGCAGCGAATCATCAACATCGTGGGAACCCGCCACTGCACCCCTTACGGCGAAGACCTCATCCGCCGCTTTATCACCGACCTGAAGCAGCTCTCCCCTCGTGTGCTCATCGTGAGCGGCTTAGCCTATGGCGTTGACATCGTGGCTCATCGCCAGGCACTCGCCTGCGGCTACGAAACCATAGGCGTACTGGCTCATGGCCTCGACGACCTCTACCCACGCCAGCACCGGGAAACGGCGGCTAAGATGATAGAGCAGGGCGGTTTGCTCACCGAATTTCTTACCCGTACAAATGCGGATAAGATCAACTTCGTGCGCCGCAACCGAATTGTGGCAGGAATGTCGGATGCCTGCATCCTGATAGAGAGCGCTGCTCACGGCGGAGGTCTCATCACCTGCGATATTTCGCAATCCTACGGCAGGGACGTCTTCACCTTCCCGGGCAGGATAGGCGATTACTACAGCGAGGGCTGCAACAACCTGATTCGCAACAACGGCGCCACCCTCATCACCAGTGCCGAGGATTTCGTGAAGGATATGCGCTGGCAGGATGACGCCACCCTAATGCGAGCCAAGCAGCAGGGCATCGAGCGCAGCCTCTTCCCGGAGTTATCACCCGAAGAGGAGCTCATCGTCAGCATCCTCTCGAAGACCAATGATCTGCAGATCAACATCATCAGCGTGAAATCGAACATCGACATCGGTTGCCTCACCTCTATCCTATTTACGCTGGAGATGAAGGGCATCATCCGCACATTGGCTGGCGGAATGTATCATCTTTTGAAGTAACTCTTTGGCAATATCAAAAAAAAGATGTAATTTTGCAGCCGCAAAAGAAAAGAGGATTGCCCCCTCTTGCCAAACAAAAAGAATAAGATGAAAATAGGTAATATAGAATTTGGGCCTCAGCCCCTCTTCCTCGCTCCGATGGAAGACGTAACGGATATTGGCTTTCGCATGCTCTGCAAGCGATTCGGAGCTGCCATGGTTTATACTGAGTTCGTATCGGCGGAAGCCTTGGTGCGAAGCATCAAGAGTACAGTCAGCAAGCTTACGATAAGCGACGAGGAACGCCCTGTGGGCATTCAGATTTACGGCAGAACCACCGAGGATATGGTGGAAGCTGCCAAGATTGTGGAACAGGCGAAGCCGGATGTGATTGACATTAACTTCGGCTGCCCGGTGAAGAAGGTTGCCGGAAAGGGTGCTGGAGCCGGAATGCTCCGAAATATTCCACTGATGCTGGATATTACAAGAGAGGTGGTGAAGGCGGTAAACGTGCCCGTAACCGTGAAGACCCGACTGGGTTGGGATTGCGACAACCTCATCATCACCGAGCTTGCCGAGCAGTTGCAGGATTGCGGAATCCAGGCGCTCACCATCCACGGCAGAACCCGAAGCCAGATGTACACGGGAGAAGCTGACTGGAGCCTCATAGGTGAGGTGAAGAACAACCCCCGCATCCATATTCCTATCATCGGCAATGGCGATATTACGACCCCAGAGGAAGCCAAGCTTGCTTTTGAGCGTTACGGCGTAGATGCAGTGATGATTGGTAGAGCCACCTTCGGAAGACCATGGATTTTCAAGGAAATACGCGATTATCTGGATAATACGGGTGCAGCCCCATTAACCGTGGATGAAAAGATTGACCTCTTGGAGGAGCAGCTTCGCATCAACGTGGAGCGCATCGACGAGTACAGAGGCATCCTCCACACCCGTCGCCACCTAGCCGCCTCCCCTATCTTCAAGGGCATTCCCGATTTCCGTCAGACGCGAATCGCCATGCTGAGAGCCACGACCGTGGAGGAATTGAAAGAGATATTGAAAGAATGCCGCGAGAGGATTAAGGCGATAGAATAAAGCAAAACGCCCTGTAGGAGCAAAAGCCTCGTATATGAAAGCTTTTGCCCTTACAGGGCGAATCCGTTATATCTTCCTTGTACCCAGGGTGTTGCCCTGGGCTAAGAGCTTGCTGGGCCTTCAGCCCGCTTCATGAACCACATTCAAGAATTAACTGTTCATCTTAACTGCCAAGACTTAACTGTTCATCTTAACCACCAAGAGTTAACAGGTTAACAGTTAACAGCTGATTTTCTATACTTCGCCCGAGAAATCCGAAGAGGGAATGTATCTCTAAATATTGGAAACTTAATTCCAACATCAAAGGAATGGCTTCCCAATATCGAAGGGCTTTACTTCTTCAATATCGAAGCACCTTCGAGCAGGGCTAGTGCCTTGTTCTCGTTCTCCTCCATGATTTCTCGCTCTCCCGGACCTTTGTCGTTGATGCCGCAGAGGTGCAGGATGCCGTGGATGATGACGCGGTGAAGCTCATCATCGTAGGTCTTGCCAAACTGCTCGGCATTGGTACGCACGGTATCGAGCGAAATCACGATGTCGCCGTTAATCACATCATCCTCATCATAATCGAAGGTGATGACATCGGTATAGTAATCATGACCCAGATACTCGTTGTTCACTTCGAGAATCTTCTCGTCATCTACAAACATATAGCCTATCTCTCCCACCTTGCGGCCATGAGAGGCAGCTACCTTGCGAATCCAGGCACTGGTGTCGCGCTTCTTGATCTTTGGCATTTTCACGCCATCTACATTGTATGTTATCATACGCTTCTTCCTCCTATTTTTATTTTATTTTTGGTAAAAATTCATCTACTTCTCTTCCGAAGAATCTCAGTTCCCTGACCAGCGTTGAGCTGATGCTGCTGTATCTTGGGTCGGAAAACAGCAGGATGGTTTCTACGCCGCCCAACTGTTTGTTGATGTCAGCCTGCTCTCGCTCGTACTCGAAATCCTTGGCAGAGCGGACACCGCGGACCAGGAACCTGGCTCCCAGGCGATGCGCCAGGTCGATGGTGAGGTCATCGTAGGCAACCACCTCAAGGCGGTGGCCCTTGGATGCATCCTCCGCATCCACCAACTCCGAACATTCCTTCGGAAAAACAGCCTTGATATCCTCTACTCGCTTCGAGATTTCCTCCTGCGCATGTTTCAGCTTGCTCATCGCTACTGCAATCACGAGCTTGTCGAACATGGGCAAGGCACGCTCGGCGATGTTCTGATGTCCTATCGTAAATGGGTCGAATGTACCCGTAAATATTCCTATCTTCATTACTTTGAACTTTATTCAAACAGGTCTCCCTGCATAATATTGCTTGTATACGGATTCCTGCCGAGATGATCATAGGCAAGCTTGGTGGCCATTCTGCCTCGAGGCGTACGCTTGATGAAGCCTTCCATGATGAGGAATGGCTCGTAAACCTCCTCTACGGTGCCGCCATCTTCGCCGATAGCCGTGGCAATGGTGCTTACGCCCACCGGACCTCCACGGAACTTGTCGATGATGGTGGTGAGAATCTTGTTGTCTATCTCGTCCAAGCCATACTGGTCGATGTTCAGTGCCTTGAGCGCCATCTGGGCAATCTCGTAAGTGATGGTTCCGTTGCCCTTCACCTGGGCGAAATCACGCACTCTTCGCAATAATGAGTTGGCGATACGAGGGGTTCCACGCGAGCGGCGGGAGATTTCTACTGCCGCCTCATCTTCTATCGGCACCTGCAGGAGCATCGCACTTCGCTTGATAATCTTCTGAAGCGTCTCAGGGTCGTAGTATTCCAGATGCAGATTGATTCCGAAACGGGCACGGAGAGGAGCCGTGAGAAGACCGCTGCGGGTGGTGGCTCCCACGAGGGTAAACGGATTCAAATCTATCTGGATGCTTCGTGCCGAAGGCCCTTTGTCTATCATGATGTCGATGCGGTAATCCTCCATCGCCGAATAGAGATACTCCTCTACCACTGGCGAGAGGCGGTGGATTTCATCGATGAAGAGCACATCGTTAGGCTCCAGGGAGGTGAGGATTCCTGCCAGATCGCCCGGCTTATCGAGCACAGGGCCTGATGTAATCTTGAAGCCCACACCCAGTTCGTTGGCGATGATGTTACTCAATGTGGTCTTACCCAGTCCCGGAGGACCGTGCAAGAGGGTATGGTCGAGCGGTTCGCCACGATACTTGGCAGCCTCAACAAAGACTTCGAGATTATCCACCACACCATTCTGTCCGCTGAAGTCGGAGAACTTCAGTGGGCGCAGTGCCTTCTCGAATTCCTTTTCGGCAGGCGAAACCGTCTGTTGTCTTATATCAAAATCTTCGTTCATTCTATGACTATTATCGATAATATGGGTGCAAAGTTACACATTTGTTGCGGAATTAAAGAAGAAAAGCCGAATTATTTTGCCTCAGATTTTGCACAATCCAAGAAGATTCGTGCAGATTCGTAAGCTCAAACCAACAAAAATGTTATAATCTGATATTTAATTATTAAATAATTTGTTTATTCGGTAGAAAAGACGTACTTTTGTACCCAATATTGAAAGCGAGGAAAGAAGGAGGAGAGGAGAGAAAGAAAGAAGAGAGATTGTCAAAGACAATCATCCAAGAGATTGCAAATAAGAGAGAAATATCAGGATTTTAAAAAGAAATAGAATTATGCTAAAGTTTTTTCAGGGGCTCAGCAAGTTGCTGGCCAATTACACCTCTATTTTCGTAATAGGTGTAGCAGTATTCACATTCTTCTTCCCACATACCTTCGACTGGGTGCGCGGAACTACTCAAACCGTCATTCTCGGCATCATCATGCTCACCATGGGCTTGACCCTGACCACCAACGACTTCAAGATTCTGGCTCAGCGCCCGCTGGATGTCTTCATCGGTGCCTGCGCCCAGTTCATCATCATGCCTGGCGTGGCTTATACCCTGGTGCATGTGTGGCATCTTGATCCAGCCCTGGCGCTCGGAATCCTGCTGGTGGGATGCTGTCCGGGCGGAGTTTCAAGCAACATCATGAGTTATCTCTGCCATGGCGATGTGGCTTTTTCTGTGGGAATGACCTGCGCCTCTACTATTCTTGCGCCAGTAATGACTCCGCTGCTGATGAAGATTACGGCAGGCGAGATTATCCATGTAGATGCTGTGGGAATGTTCATCAACATTCTGATAGTTACGATTATCCCTGTGGCCATTGGCTGCGCATTGAATTATATCTATGGTAAGAAGGATTGCTTCCCTACCATTCAGAGTCTGATGCCGGGCATCAGCGTCACCTGTCTGGCGATTATCGTGGGAGGTGTGATTTCTACGGTTCACGATGACTTGGTGGCTCGTGGCTTATCGCTTTTCCTCTGGACTTTTGCCGTGGTTTTCTGCCACAACACCCTGGGTTACTGTCTCGGTTGGCTTGCCGGAAAACTGGCGGGATTCAATACTGCCAAGAAGCGTACCATCAGTATTGAGGTGGGAATGCAGAATGCCGGTCTTGCCACGGTTCTCGCGGGCAACTTCTTCGCAGCTCAGCCCCTCGCCGTATTGCCTTGCGCCATCAGTTGTGCCTGGCACAGTATTTCGGGCACCATCCTTGCCGGAATCTATCTGAAATGGGATCACATGCATGAGAAGAAGTAAATGAATTCGGAAAAAGATAAATACACAAAAAAGGTCGTGAAGTTCTATCAGAAACCTCACGACCTTTTCTTATCTCATTACCTCACGGGTTAACAGGTTAACAGTTAACAGCCGTTTTTTCTATAGTTACTTCCCCGTGGTCAGCAGCTTCACGGCACGCTGAACTATCTCGTTGGTCTCGTTCCAAACCTGGAAATATTGACTCATATCCCAGATGTCTCTTGCCACAAGGGCTTTCAGCTGCAGGGCGAGGTATTTCTTTGTCTGAGTCAATTCAGCCTCATCCTTAGGCTCTATCTTCTCTTTCTTGCCCTCTGCAATAATGGCTTCGATGAGCGAAGAAGGGACCTCGTAGCTTGCCAGGAACTTGTTGAAATCCTTATACTGGCTCTTCAATTCCTTGCGATGCGCATCGATAAACTTCAGGCTGTGGTTGATGACGATGCTCTTGGCTGCCAGCTGACGGTGCATCTTGGTGTACTTGGTAGTATCCAATGGCACGAAATAATCGGGCATGATTCCGCCACCACCATAAACCACACGGTGCTTGCGCAAAGTATAATACTTCAAGCTATCGGAAAGATGGATGCTGTCCTGGTTGGTGAACTCGCCATGCTTGTAGCGATTGTCGAGATCCATCGCATAATCCAGTCTGTCTCCCTTCTTATACGGCTTCTGGATGCATCTGCCGCTAGGCGTATAATAATGGGCGATGGTAAGGCGAATCTCGCTGCCATCATCGAAGGTGAGCGGACGCTGAACCAATCCCTTGCCGAAGGTTCTGCGACCTACCACTACTCCACGATCCTGATCCTGGATGGCTCCGGAAACAATCTCTGCGGCAGAAGCTGTAAACTCATTGGTAAGCACTACCACCTTGCCCTTGCGCCATCTTCCGTTAGCCTGCGCCTTATACTCCTGACGGGGAGCTGCACGACCACTGGTATAAACGATGAGATCTCCCTTCTGCAGGAACTCGTTGGCTATCTGAGCCGCTGCCTGAAGGTAGCCACCGCCATTATCCTCAAGGTCGAAGATCAGGTCTTTCATTCCCACTTTCTTGAGCGAATCCATCGCCGTAGTCACCTCCTTGTAGCTGGTCAGGCCGAAGCTTCCCAATCGGATGTATCCGATTCCCGGACGAATCATATACGCCGCATCCATCGTGGTTACAGGAATCTTATCGCGCTTCACCTTGAAAGTAAGCTTGTCCTTGATGCCACGGCGCACTATGGTAAGATTCACTGTAGTTCCCTTAGGACCACGAAGGCGCTTCATGATTTCCTCCTTGCTCATCTTCACACCCGAAATAGCCGTATCATTCACCGCAACGATGCGGTCGCCAGCTATGATTCCCACCTTCTCGGAAGGACCATTCACTACGGGCTGGATAACGAGCAAGGTATCATCTACCATGTTAAACTGCACGCCGATGCCATCGAAACTGCCATTCAGCGGTTCATTCATCGCCTTGGTTTCCTTGGCAGTGGCATAAGAGGAATGAGGGTCGAGCTTCTCGAGCATACCACGGATGGCGTCCTCTACAAGCTTGTTCTCATCCACACTATCCACATAGAGGTTGGTAATGGCGATTTCCGCCCTACCCAACTTCTCTATCGGGCTATTCTTGCCCATCTTGATACGCAGCTGGGCACTGGCAGAAGTTACTGCCAGGAACGCCAGGAGCGCTATAAATAGATATTTTTTCATTTACTTTGAACTTATTGCTTAGAAAAGAGAGAATCCTTCGTTCTTCACTTTTCACTTATCTTAATCTAGCGGAGCTGAGTCTTCCTCCGGAATATCCTCCTCAATCACCAGGTTATCGATGATGAAGTTCTGACGTTCCATCGTATTCTTACCCATATAATACTCCAGGAGTTTCTGCACCTGGTCGGTCTTGTGGAGCGTAACCTGCTCCAATCGCATATCCGGACCGATGAAGTGGGCAAACTCCTCTGGTGAAATCTCTCCCAAACCCTTAAATCGGGTGATTTCCGGGTCAGGACCAAGGTTTCTGATGGCTTGCTGTCGCTCCTCATCGCTGTAACAGTAATGCGTGATGAAATCGCCCTTCTTCTCCTTAGGGCCCAACTTGGCATCGGCATCAGCCACCGCCTGCTTGTTCTTGATTTTGGTTCGTTTGTTGCGTACTCGGAACAATGGGGTCTGAAGCACATACACGTGGCCCTTCTTGATGAGGTCAGGGAAGAACTGCAGGAAGAAGGTGATGATGAGCAATCGGATGTGCATTCCATCCACATCGGCATCAGTAGCCACAATCACCTTATTATATCGCAATCCATCCAAACCATCCTCTATATCCAGGGCTGCCTGAAGCAGGTTGAACTCCTCGTTCTCGTAAACCACCTTCTTGGTCAGACCATAGCAGTTTAACGGCTTGCCTCGCAGCGAGAATACCGCCTGGGTGTTCACGTCGCGGCTCTTGGTAATGCTTCCGCTGGCAGAATCACCCTCGGTGATGAAGATGGAGCTTGCCTCCTTCAGCTCGTTCTTGGCGTCGCTGAAGTGGATGCGGCAATCGCGCAACTTGCGGTTGTGAAGGTTCGCCTTCTTGGCACGCTCACGAGCCAGTTTGGTAACGCCAGCCATCGCCTTGCGCTCACGCTCACTCTCCTTGATCTTGTTCTCCAGAATCTCAGCCACATCCTTGTGGATATGGAGATAGTTATCTACTTCCTTCTTCAGAAAATCGCCCACATACTTATTGATGGTTTCGCCCCCGTTCGGAGACATTGTGGTACTTCCGAGCTTAATCTTCGTCTGACTCTCAAACACCGGCTCCTCTACGTTCAGTGCAATGGCAGCCACCAGTCCGTTTCGGATGTCGACATACTCATACTTGCCGTAGAACTCCTTGATGGTTCTGGCGATATGCTCCTTGAAGGCACTCTGATGAGTACCGCCCTGGGTGGTGTGCTGGCCGTTTACGAAGGAATAGTACTCCTCGCCATACTGATTGGTATGGGTAAAGGCAATCTCGATGTCTTCGCCTTTCATGTGAACAATCTCGTAAAGACCTTCATTGGTCATGTTATCGGTCAGGAGATCCTTCAAACCATGACGGCTGAGGATGCGGCGACCATTGTGCATGATGGTGAGTCCGGTGTTCAGATAAGTATAGTTACGGAGCATGGTTTCCACGAAATCATCGTGGAAAGAATAGTTCTTGAACAGGGTATTATCCGGTTCGAAGAAGATAAAGGTACCGTTCTCGTCCTCCGTATCTTCGGTAACATCGCTCTGCAGGATACCTTTCTCAAACTTCAGATGGCGCACCTTGCCGTCGCGGAACGACTTTACCTCGAAATGAGAGCTGAGGGCGTTCACCGCCTTCACACCCACTCCGTTCAAGCCGACACTCTTCTTGAACGCCTTGCTGTCGTACTTACCACCGGTATTCAGCACGCTCACAGCCTCGACAAGTTTACCTTGAGGAATACCACGACCATAGTCGCGCACGCTGACCCGCAGATGATCTTCGATATCAATCTCCAATCTGGCACCAGCCCCCATCTTGAACTCATCGATAGAGTTATCTACCACCTCTTTCAAGAGTACGTAGATTCCATCCTCCGGCAGGTTACCATCACCCAGACGACCAATGTACATACCCGGACGAGTACGTACATGCTCCATATCACTCAAGTGTCGGATGTTGTCATCGGTATATTCTACCGGCTGCTGCTCCTGTGGGACTTTCAATTCATTATTATCTTCTGACATAAAATCCTCCTATGTTTTAGGGGGAATCAAGAGAAATTAAGGAGTTATGATGAAAAGACATCCGTCTTGACCTCCCTAACTCCTTAACTCACTTAATTCCTTATTTAATAATCTTCTTGTAGCACTTTCTGCGCTTGTGCATTACTGGGGTCAAAGCTCCCCACTGTCCCTGCACACCGGCATTGGTTTCCAGCTCAACCTGGGTCTCTCCCCACTCAATGCCGTACTTCTGATACCAAGGAATCAGATCAGCAAAGAGAAGTGCATTCGCTCCCTTGGCACGATATTCAGGAAGAATACCGATGAGGAGGAGGTCAACGATGTTGGTCTTGTGCTGTTTGATGGCTCTCAACACATGATACCAGCCGAAAGGCAGCAATCTGCCACGGCGGCACTTTCTCAGGGCATGAGCCAACGACGGCATGGTGATTCCCACACCGATGAGCTTATGCTCTCCACCCGTCCAATCCTCGATACAGGTGATGAGGTTGAAGTCGAGAAAACTGAGATACGACTTGATAAGCTGATCTATCTGCTTCTGTGAGAGTTCTGAATATCCATAGAGATCCTTATAGGTATCGTTGATGAGATCGAAAATCTTCTGTCCCATTCCGCCTTGGAAGACTTCCTTCTTGGTAAGCTTGCGCACATGCAGATTATAGCGTTTCTCTATCATCATCGCTATCTTGGCGTACTTCTCCGGTATGGTATCAGGTACCATGATCTTGAACTCCACATACTTGTTATCTACCACAAAACCCTCCAGGGCCTCGATGTGCTCCGGATAATAAGGGTAATTGTAGATGGTAGGCATAGTACCCAGCTGATCGAAACCCCAGGTAAGCATTCCCTCAGGGTCCATATCGGTAAATCCAAGCGGACCTACCATATCCTCCATACCTTTCTCTTTACCATACTTTTCCACAGCATCCAAGAGAGCCTTCGAAACCTCACGGTCGTCGATGAAGTCAATCCATCCGAAGCGAACGGATTTCTTTCCCCACTTATTGTTTGCCTTATGGTTGATGATAGCAGCAACGCGACCTGCCAGTTTTCCATCCTTATAGGCAAGATAATACTCTGCCTCGCAGAACTCGAACGCAGCGTTCTTATCCTGTCTCAGGGTATTCATTTCGTCGCTGAAAAGATTAGGCACATCGTATTCGTTGCCTTCGTAGAGGTCGTAGTGGAAGTCGATGAACGTCTTCAAATCCTTCTTGCTTTCGACCTTTTTAATTTCTATTAATGACATGATTTCAAACTAGTTTGCAATATTATAGGATGCAAAAATAGCAATATTTCGCCAAACGACCAAATATTGCTATCTTTATTTTCAGTTTTTTAGGGGTTCAAGAATGATTACGAGCCACAAAGTGGCTTATATCACCCGATTAGTGGTGGTTTTGGCGGAATCATCTTATAGGATTAGAACTTGATTTTTCAGGAAATCAGCTTATTTTTTCAGGCAATCAGCTTATTTTTTCTCCGTAATCATCAGCACATGGCTTTCGTCGCTCAGTGTGGTGGCGAAGATATAGGTTTCGCCGCCATCCTTCAGCTTCAATCGCTTGCGCAATTCTGCCACGGAAAGGGGGAAATTACGGGTGGCGATGTTCGCCTTGGTGATTCCTGACAGATGACGCTTCAACTCCTTCTTATTAAAGGAAGAAACGGCGATGATGCGGAAGCTTCTGCCAGGGAAAGCCTCGATAGGCGCCTGGCTCACGAAAAGATGGCTGTTCTTGGAAAGCATCCTTGCATCATATCGATCGGAAAGAATGCCGAAACAGCCGGCTTTCATCAACGACGCATTCGGCTCGTAAAGATACTGCATCTCTTCAAGGGTAGATGGGGCTATCTTGACGGAAGAAGTCTCCATATCCGACTCTTCGCAGACGAAGGATTGCGCATCGTTGATGCAATAAATGCGGAGATTTTCGCCCATATTTCGCGCTGAGAGCACTAAAAGGAGCTCTTTGCACTCATTGTTCACGGAGATGATATGAACCTCTCTCACGTGGCTTAATTCGCTTATGGCACGGTGCCAGTCGAGCATCGGAGAGAGTTTGATGATGACGTAATCTGCCTTCGAAAGCATCTCTTCCTGCAAAACGGTAACATCGGGCGTACAATCCTTCAAGGATACCACCTTGTTGCCCGCATCGTCTCTACGGGCAGGATCAATGAAGATTAACTTAAGACCAAGCTTGGTCTTAAGTAATGACAGAGGTTGGTCATAAATGATGCCTAAAGAATCATCAGCTGATGCTGCATCATCTTTCTTTGGCAGAAAAGAATGAAGAACCTCTATTCCATCCCCATTCTTCACGATGGCGTTCTTCAAGCCCAATCGCTCAAAGTTCTCCTTAGCCGCCTCGCAGAGATGAGCCTGACGCTCCACGTACATCGACTTCACTCCCAATCGGGCTGCGATATAAGAGAAATCTACTCCAAATCCACCTGTCAGGTCAACAAACTCTATTTCATTTTCAGTCTTCATCTCGGTTCCAGATGAAGAAGCCGGCAAACCGAGCAGTCTCGCTGCCAGTTCTGCCTTGTAAAGTGCAGTAGATTCAGAGGAGCATTGCTCCATAGAAATATGAGGAGGATAGATGATGCCTTCGAGACTTGCCCAACGAGGCAACTTGACACGAGCCATCTTTCGCCCGCGAATCTGATCGAGAGCGAAAGGCATATCTACTTCCGGATACTTGCTTCCGAGAAAAGCCAGCTGGCGGACATCATCGTCCTGGTGCTGGCGAATAAAGTCTTGAGTAGCTTGGTTCATCATTTATGCTCTTTTTATATCTTTATGGAATGGTACTTTATATTTTTATAGCTTAATACTTCTGTTCTTTTAAACCTCTCACGACATAAGGAATATTGCCTGGCAATGGCAAAAAATTGCCCTCCTAAAGGGCAAAAAAATGCCATGGCAAGGCAAAAATTGGAATGAGGCCTCCGCAGTAAAAAAGCCTACTCTCGTTTTCACTCTTCACTCTTCACCATTTAGCCTGAAACCCCGATAAACACTGGGGATTTGAGAGGTGAAGAGTGGCGCTGACTCTTCACCACTCTTCACCTCTCTTCACCTATAAATGTAAATCACTGACCCACAACGGAATAGCTACAGAACCGAAGAGCTCCAAAAGCTCCAGCCTTATAAAAAGGTGAAGGGTGGGTGAAGAGTCATTTCAACTCTTCACCCACCCAACTACCTATCCTTCAACCACTTACACCCAAAAGGTGAAGGGTGAAGGGTTTTTGAGAAAATTCTCTCGCATTCGTTTGAATGCGAAGAGAAAAATCCGGTGTCTTAAGAGATACGGTGGATTAGTCTGCCAACTTAGCCTTCAAGAACTCACGGTTCAAGCGGGCGATGTTAGCGATAGACTCGTTCTTAGGACAAACAGCCTCGCAAGCACGAGTGTTTGTACAGTTACCGAATCCGAGCTCATCCATGCGTGCAATCATCTTCTTAGCACGGGCAGCAGCCTCTACACGACCCTGTGGGAGAAGTGCCAACTGGCTAACCTTTGAGCTGACGAAGAGCATGGCAGAACCATTCTTACATGCAGCAACACAAGCACCGCAACCGATACATGTAGCGCAATCCATTGCCTCGTCTGCATTCTCCTTAGGAATCAGGATAGCGTTGGCATCCTGAGCCTGACCTGTACGGATGCTGGTGTAACCACCTGCCTGGATAATCTTGTCGAATGCTGAACGGTCAACCATACAGTCCTTGATGATAGGGAAACCAGCAGAACGCCAAGGCTCAACGGTGATAACGTCACCATCGTTGAAACGACGCATGTAGAGCTGACATGTTGTAGCACCACGCTCAGTCTTACCATGAGGTGTACCATTAATATAGAGAGAGCACATACCGCAGATACCCTCGCGGCAGTCGTGGTCGAAGACGAAAGGCTCCTGACCTGACTCGATGAGCTCCTCGTTCAAGATGTCGAGCATCTCGAGGAATGAGGTATCATCTGGGATGTTCTTCATCTCGTGTGTATCGAAGTGACCCTGTGCATTAGGGCCGTCCTGCTTCCAATACTTAACTGTGAAACTTATATTTCTTGCCATTGTCTTGTTCGCTTTTTAATTCTTGTAATTTCTTGTCTGTACCTTAATTGCCTCATACTCGAGAGGTTCCTTGTTGAGCACTGGAGCAGTTGTATCGTTGCCCTGATACTCCCAGCAACCTACGTAGAAGAAGTTCTCGTCATCACGCTTAGCCTCGCCTTCCTCTGTCTGGTACTCCTCACGGAAGTGACCACCACAGCTCTCGTTGCGGTGCAATGCATCGTAAGCGATCAACTCGCCCATCAAGATGAAGTCACGCAAGTGGATAGCCTTATCCAACTCTACGTTCAAGCCTTCCTTCTTGCCAGGGATGAAGAGGTTCTTGTTGAATTCCTCGCGGAGAGCCTTCATCTTCTTCAAGCCTTCCTCAAGACCTTCCTTGGTACGACCCATACCTACATGCTCCCAAAGGATGTGACCCAACTCCTTGTGGATAGAATCTACAGAGCGCTTGCCCTGGATACCCATCAGGCGGTCGATTTCCTTCTGAACACCTGCCTCTGCCTCTGCGAACTCTGGGAGATCGGTAGAGAGCTTTGGCCACAATGCCTGGTCGGCCAAGTAGTTCTGGATGGTGTATGGCAATACGAAGTAACCGTCAGCCAAACCCTGCATCAAAGCAGATGCACCAAGGCGGTTAGCACCGTGGTCAGAGAAGTTACACTCACCAATAGCGAAGAGACCTGGGATTGTGGTCATCAACTCGTAGTCAACCCAGATACCACCCATTGTATAGTGGATAGCAGGGAAGATCATCATTGGGTTGTAGTACTTCACGCCGTTAATCTCGTTAGCCAACTCACCTGGGTTAACGTCGGTAATCTCCTCATACATATCGAAGAGGTTGCCATAACGCTGAAGGATAACGTCGATACCGAGACGGTTGATAGACTCAGAGAAGTCGAGGAATACGGCAAGACCTGTGTTGTTGACACCGAAGCCCTTGTCGCAACGCTCCTTAGCTGCACGAGAAGCCACGTCACGAGGAACCAGGTTACCGAATGCTGGGTAACGGCGCTCCAAGTAGTAGTCGCGGTCTTCCTCAGGAATATCAGAACCCTTCTTTGTACCTGCCTGCAATGCCTTGGCATCCTCAATCTTCTTAGGAACCCAGATACGACCATCGTTACGGAGTGACTCTGACATCAAAGTCAACTTACTCTGGTTTGTACCATGAACAGGGATACATGTAGGGTGAATCTGAACGTAAGATGGGTTAGCGAAGTCAGCACCCTTGCGGTAGCACTGGATAGCTGCTGTACAGTTACAACCCATAGCGTTTGTAGAAAGGAAGTAAGCGTTACCATAACCACCGGTAGCGATAACTACGGCGTTGGCAGAGAAACGCTCCAACTTACCTGTGATCAAATTCTTGGCGATGATACCACGAGCGTGACCGTCAACGATAACTACATCCTCCATCTCATAACGGGTGAAGAGCTTTACCTTACCTGCCTCAACCATGCGGCTCAAAGAAGAGTAAGCACCGAGGAGGAGCTGCTGACCTGTCTGACCCTTAGCATAGAATGTACGAGATACCTGAGCACCACCGAAAGAACGGTTAGCCAACATACCACCGTACTCACGAGCGAAAGGAACGCCCTGAGCTACGCACTGGTCGATGATGTCGTTGCTCACCTCAGCCAAACGGTAAACGTTAGCCTCACGAGCACGGTAGTCACCACCCTTTACTGTATCGTAGAACAAACGGTAAACAGAGTCACCATCATTCTGATAATTCTTAGCTGCATTGATACCACCCTGTGCAGCGATAGAGTGAGCACGACGTGGAGAGTCCTGGATGCAGAAGTTCAAGATGTTGAAGCCCATCTCGCCAAGAGAAGCAGCTGCAGAAGCACCTGCCAAACCTGTACCTACGACGATAACGTCGAGCTTTAACTTATTCTTTGGGTTAACCAAACGCTGGTGAGCCTTATAGTTGGTCCACTTCTCAGCAACTGGTCCTTCAGGTATTCTAGAATTTAATGTTTTTGCCATAATCTTTTTTAATACTTAAATGATTATACGAATTATGCGCAGCACAAAGATGGAGCGCAACCGAAAGCGAATGCCAATACGACAACGATGAAGAGGAGAAGCAGGATGGTAGAGTAAATCATACCAATAGTCTTCCAACGGCAGAACCAAGTCTTACCGTTCCAACCGAGAGTCTGAATAGCACTCCAGAAACCGTGAGTGAGGTGGAACCAAAGAGCTACCAACCAGATGATGTAGAGAACTACGAACACTGGGTTAGCGAAGGTGTCCTGAATGAATGCGAAGCCATCTGATGGGCAGTGACCGAAGCTTGTACCCAAAAGTTCAGCAAACATCATGTTGTACCAGAAATTGAAGAGGTGAAGCAACAAACCGAGAACGATGATGATACCGAGCACCAACATGTTCTGGCTAGCCCACTCTACCTTCTCTGGCTTTGCGGTTACCTCGTAACGCTGATTACCACGAGCACGACGGTTCTGTGCTGTCAGGATGAAAGCGTAAACGATGTGACAAACTGCCAAAGCTGCCAAACCTAATGTTGCAACTACGGCGTACCAGTTAGCACCCAACAACTCGCAGATTGCGTTGTAAGCTTCTCCAGAGAAAAGCGCAACCACATTCATGCAACCGTGGAATGTCAAGAATAGAATAAGAGCGATACCAGTTACTGACATCACTACCTTTCTACCAATAGATGAATTGATTAACCACATAAATGATTGAATTTTAATTATTTAACTGTTTGAAACTAATTTATTATTTCCTTCATCTCGTACTTGCAATACCACTTTCAAGGCATTCTGCAATCCTCATTTATAGGTATATTTTCGCAAGTCTGCTGCAAAATTACTATATTTTAATGATTTATCAAAGTATTTTTGCTAAAATTTCAATTAAATTTCTTACTTTTGCCGAAAATTAGATAAAATATAGATTAGAGACAGATTATGAACTTCAATTATGACGTACTCGTTATCGGTGGAGGACACGCCGGATGCGAGGCAGCAGCTGCCTCGGCAAACATGGGCGCCAACACCTGCTTGATAACGATGGACATGAACAAGATTGGTCAGATGAGTTGCAATCCTGCCATAGGCGGTATTGCCAAGGGACAGATTGTGCGAGAGATTGATGCACTGGGCGGACAGATGGGTATCGTCACCGACAAGACGGCTATCCAGTTCCGTATGCTTAATATAGGAAAGGGACCTGCCGTATGGAGTCCTCGTGCTCAATGCGACCGTGGCAAGTTCATCTGGGAATGGAGAACCATTCTCGACCATACCGACCATCTCGACATCTGGCAAGACCAGGCCGACGAGCTTCTCGTAGCAAACGGAGAGGCAATCGGCGTGCGCACCATCTGGGGTGCAGAATTCTATGCCAAGAGCATCATCATCACCTCCGGCACTTTTCTCAACGGATTGATGCACGTGGGAAGAAAGATGGTGGAAGGTGGAAGATGTGCAGAACCTGCCGTTCATCATTTCACAGAAAGCATCACCCGATGGGGAATCACATCGGCAAGAATGAAAACGGGAACTCCTGTCCGCATCGACAAGCGAAGCGTTCACTTCGAAGACATGGAGGAACAACCGGGCGACATCGATTTCCATCAGTTCTCGTACATGGGCAACCACAGAGTCCTGAAACAGCTTCCTTGCTGGACATGCTATACGAACAGCAAGGTGCACGAAATCCTGAAAAGCGGATTGGATGACTCACCTTTATATAATGGCCAAATCCAAAGCACAGGTCCCCGTTACTGTCCAAGCATCGAAACCAAACTTGTCACATTCCCCGACAAGGAACAGCACCCGCTCTTCCTGGAGCCAGAAGGTGAAGACACCAATGAAATGTACCTGAACGGATTCTCATCCAGTATGCCGATGGATATCCAGCTGGATGCACTCCACGAAATCCCGGCATTGAGAGATGCGAAGATCTACCGACCAGGTTACGCCATCGAGTACGATTACTTCGACCCAACCCAGCTGAAGCATTCGCTGGAGTCGAAAATCATCAAGGGACTTTTCTTTGCCGGACAGGTAAACGGAACCACCGGTTACGAGGAGGCAGGAGGTCAGGGCATGGTTGCCGGAATCAACGCTGCGCTTCATTGTGTGGGCGACAAGACCTTCGAGATGAAGCGAGACGAGAGTTACATCGGCGTACTCATCGATGACCTCACCACAAAAGGTGTAGATGAACCATACCGTATGTTCACCTCAAGAGCAGAGTACCGCATCCTGCTCCGTCAGGACGACGCCGATTCCCGACTCACGGAAAAAGCATACGAGCTCGGCATCGCCAAGCGCGACCGTTACGACTGGTGGATGGAGAAGAAAGATGCCATCGAAAGAATCATCGACTTCTGTGCCAACTATCCTATCAAGAAAGACGAGATCAATCCGAAGCTCGAAGCACTCGGCACTACTCCACTCCGCGCCGGCTGCAAGCTCATCGACCTCGTGGCTCGTCCGCATCTCAACCTTCAGAACCTGTCGGAAATCATCCCCGACCTGAAGGCAGCGATGGAAGCACCAGACAACCGGAAAGAAGAGATTGCCGAGGCGGCAGAAATCAAGATGAAGTACAAAGGATACATCGAGCGCGAGCGACTCATCGCCGACAAGATGCACCGTCTGGAGAACATCAGAATCAAGGGACGCTTCAACTACTCTGAGATTCTCGAAATTTCAACAGAAGGACGACAAAAGCTCGAGCGCATCGACCCTGACACATTGGCTCAGGCAAGCCGAATTCCAGGTGTATCTCCAAGCGACATCAATGTACTGCTCGTCCTACTGGGAAGATAAGCAAAGATGCATTGCTCGTCTTACCTGGAAGACAAGCAGAAGAATTGGCGGTTTCAGCAAGAAAAACCTGCAAAACAAGGGATCTCAGCAATGTTTCACGTGAAACCATTCTTACATAAAGCATTTGATACAAAAGAGCTTAGAGCCTTTTGCATCAAGTAAATTGTGGTTAAAGCAAAACTTCAGTGTTTCCGTGGAACACTGCCGATAAAAGCTGCCAAAACTCGAAGAAATAATAAAAAACATAGTATTAATTTATAGTATAAAAGACAATGAACAATCAGCTATTATTAGACAATCTGCGTTGCATTCCAGATTGGCCAATCAAGGGGGTAAACTTCCGCGATGTAAGTACCCTGTTTAAGAATCCAGAGTCTCTTAAAGAGATCTGCGATGAGATGTACGAGATCTACAAAGACAAAGGTATCACCAAGATTGTAGGCATCGAATCACGTGGTTTCGTGATGTCTTCTGCCCTTGCAATCCGTCTCGGCGCAGGCGTAGTTTTGTGCCGAAAGCCAGGTAAGCTTCCATGCAAAACCGTGCAGGAAAGCTATGCGAAAGAATACGGTATGGACACCATCGAAATCCACGAAGATGCCATCAACGAGAACGACATAATCCTCCTTCACGACGACCTTCTCGCTACCGGCGGAACCATGAAGGCAGCCTGCAATCTGGTGAAGAAATTCCACCCAAAGAAGGTGTATGCTAACTTTATCATCGAGCTCGTAAACGAGAATTTCGAAGGCAGAAAGAACTTCGATGAGGATGTAGAAGTATCTACGTTATTGCAGTTGTAAAGCACGAAAAATGCTTGAATAATGCATATTATTCTGCAGTTATAAAGCATACGGGCGTTGCCGTTTCACGTGAAACAGCAACGCTCTTTTACCCTATTTTAACCCCATAAAGGTATGACGAAACAAGAAAATGAGGAAAGATTAGCTCGGTTAAAAAGCATCGTTTTAAGCATGCCGGAGAAACCGGGAAGCTATCAATATTACGACGAGAATCACACGATTATATATGTAGGAAAGGCAAAAAATCTGAAGAGAAGAGTATCTTCCTACTTCCATAAAGAGGTAGACAGATACAAGACAAAGGTACTCGTTTCTAAGATTTTCGACATCTCATACACCGTCGTGAACACCGAAGAAGATGCACTTTTGCTGGAAAACAGCCTTATTAAAAAGTATAATCCAAGGTATAATGTTTTGCTGAAAGACGGCAAAACCTACCCCTCTATATGCGTTACAAACGAGTATTTTCCCCGCATTTTCAAGACGCGCCATATCAATAAAAAGGTGGGAACTTTCTTCGGTCCTTACCCTCATTTGGGCAGTATGTATGCCGTTCTGGAGGTCATCAAGAAGCTGTATAAACCCCGTACTTGCAGGTTCCCTATCACCAAAGAAGGCGTGGCGGAAGGCAAATATAAGCCCTGCCTAGAGTACCATATTCACAACTGCGGTGCCCCTTGCATCAACAAGCAGAGTTATGAGGAGTACCAGGAAAACATGCGCCAGGCGCGTGAAATTCTGAAGGGAAACACCCGGGAAGTAAGCAAATATCTCTATGATCTGATGATGAAAAATGCCGAACTTCTCCGCTTTGAAATAGCCGAAGAATACAAGAAGAAGTATCAATTACTGGACGAATTTGAGGCAAAAAGCGAGGTGGTAAGCCATACGATTACCGATGTGGATGTCTTCACCATCGTGAATGATGAAGCCAACAAGAACGCCTTCATCAACTATATTCACGTGAAAAACGGCACCATCAACCAGAGCTTTACCTACGAGTACAAGCGCAAGTTGGAGGAGAGCGACGAGGAACTTCTGATTACCGCCATACCGGAAATCAGAGAGCATTTTCACTCTACTTCGAAAGAGATTATCGTGCCTTTCGAGATGGAATGGAAACTGAAAGATGCCACTTTCTTCGTGCCTCAGAGGGGCGACAAGAAGCACCTTCTGGAGCTGTCGGAAATGAACTGCAAGCAATATAAATTCGACCGTTTGAAACAGGCAGAAAAGCTCAATCCTGAACAGAAGCAAACCCGATTGATGAAGGAATTGCAATCGAAACTGAAGCTTCCAAAGATGCCTTACCAGATAGAATGCTTTGATAATTCCAACATATCGGGTACCGATGCCGTGGCTGGATGTATTGTATATAAAGGTATGAAACCATCAAGAAAGGACTATAGAAAATACAACATCAAGACGGTGGAAGGACCAGATGATTATGCTTCGATGCAGGAGGTGGTAAGACGCCGGTACAGTCGCATGATAGAGGAAGAAACTCCCCTGCCAGACCTCATCATCACCGATGGTGGCAAGGGGCAGATGGAGGTGGTAAGAGAGGTGATAGAAGACGAACTGCACCTGGAAATCCCTATCGCAGGTCTTGCCAAGGACGACCGCCATCGCACCAACGAACTTCTCTACGGTTTTCCGCCACAAACCATCGCTCTACCACCGGAAAGCGAGCTTTTCAAGGTATTAACGCAGATACAGGACGAGGTACATAGATACGCCATCACCTTCCATCGCGACAAGCGAAGCAAGCACGCTCTCCATTCTGAGTTAGACGACATCAAAGGCATCGGTCCTAAGGCAAAAGAAGCGCTCCTGAGCAAGTTTAAGAGCGTGAAAAAGATAAAAGAAGCATCACAGGAACAGCTTTCAGAGGTATTAGGACCTCATAAAGCCGAGATTCTTGCGAAATATTTCGCCGAAAAAGGCGAGAATATGAAATAAAAGTCGTATATTTGCAGTTGAAACTAAATAATAATAATAAAGATTGAACAGAACCCAGGATTCCACAAAATGCTATTCATAAAGTTCAATGTTCAACATTCAAAGTTCAAAGTAGTAATATGAGAATAGTAATACAGCGTGTAGGTCATGCCTCTGTTACAATCGAAGGAGAAGTGAAATCTGCCATCAAGCAGGGGTATCTGATCCTTCTTGGCATTGAGGAAAGCGACACATCTGAAGACGTAGATTGGTTGGTTAGAAAGGTCATAGGCCTTCGTGTTTTCGACGACGAAAATCACGTAATGAACCGCTCTATCATGGATGTAAACGGCGAGGTTCTGGTGATTAGCCAGTTCACCCTATTCGCCAGCTACAAGAAGGGTAATCGCCCTAGCTGGCTAAGAGCTGCCAAGCACGAAATCAGCATTCCACTCTATGAAGAGTTCTGCAAAAAGCTGTCCGATGCACTCGGAAAGCCTGTAGGAACAGGCGAATTTGGTGCCGACATGAAGGTAGAATTACTGAATGATGGTCCGGTTACAATTTGTATGGATACCCATAACAAGGAGTAAAAAACAAACATTCGAGAATAGATGGAAAAGATTTTAAAATATAAAAGTTGGTTCCTGGCTATAGGAATGATCATAACGTTTACCTTTTCTCAAAGGTTCTTAAAGAATCCATGGGCAGAATATGTTGGTGAAACCCTCGTTGCCATTGGCTTGAATATGGAGTTCATCAGCGACAAAAGGGAGAATGGAAAAATCGGTATCTATAACACCATTTCCGCTATATTCATCACTGGATTATGGCTATGTCTGACTTATTTCATAATTAAAGATCATCTGTTATGACTATAAAAGAAGCACAGGAAGCAGTAGATAAGTGGATTAAGGAATATGGCGTTCGCTATTTCAACGAACTTACCAATATGGCTTGTCTTACGGAAGAAGTAGGAGAACTGGCTCGTGTCATCGCCCGAACATACGGCGACCAGAGCTTCAAGAAGGGCGAAAAGCCTAACCTAGGAGAGGAAATGGCTGACGTTCTCTGGGTTCTCATCTGTCTGGCTAACCAAACGGGTATCGATCTTACCGAAGAGCTCCAGAAAAGCATCGACAAGAAGACCCAAAGGGATTCGGAAAGACATAAGAACAATCCGAAATTGAAGGATCATAATGATTCAAAATTGAAGGAGTAAACAACCCGAAATTGAAGGAAGAAGCACTTCCGAAATCGAAGGAGTAAAACCGAAATATAAAGAATAATATAGATAACTCAACTTTAATAATTAAAAAAGTAACATTAAGTATGAGCAGCATTAAAGAACAGGTTCTTGCACAGCAGCAGGGACAATACAGCGAGTCAGACGATAAGTATTTATCTGTCTTGAAACAGTATAACTGCGACCTCAACGACGAGGAAGTAGCAGCAGAAGTAAAGAAGATTCTTGACGAGAAGGTAGCAGAAAACGAAACCATGGAGGTGAAGAAATTCCTCTTCGGTAGCATCGAATTGACTTCTCTTCATACAGAAGATACAGAAGAAAGCATCCTGGCAATGATTGAGAAAGTAAATCAATTTGCCAAGGATTATCCTGAACTTCCTCACGTAGCAACCGTATGCACCTACCCTAACTTCGCTGGACTTATCAGTCAGAGTTTGGAGGTAGATGGCGTAGAAATCGCAGTAGTAAGCGGCAATTTCCCTTCATCTCAGACATTCATAGAGGTAAAGATTGCCGAGACTGCTATGGCTATCAAGGATGGCGCTACAGAGGTAGATATCGTTATGCCTGTAGGCAAGTTCTTCAGCGAGGATTACGAAGGTCTCTGCGACGATATCCAGGAGTTGAAGGCAACCTGCGGCGAGCACAAGATGAAGTGTATCCTGGAAACAGGCGACCTGAAGAACTGCAGCAATATTATGAAGGCTTCTATTCTTGCCATGTATGCAGGTTCTGATTACATCAAGACCTCTACCGGTAAAGAGAAGATTTCTGCAACTCCAGAGGCTGCTTACGTGATGTGCCAGGCAATCAAGGCATATTATGAGAAGACTGGTATCCAGATTGGCTTCAAGCCAGCTGGCGGCATCAACACCGTTCACGACGCAGTGGTTTACTACACCATCGTGAAGGAAGTTTTGGGTGAAAAGTGGCTTACCAACGAGTGGTTGCGCCTGGGAACCTCACGCCTTACCAACCTCCTCTTGAGCGAGCTTGTAGGAAAGGAAATCAAGTACTTCTAAAAGGCTATAGTGTAAATCAAATCTTTACAAAGTAGATAGATAAAAGATAAAGGGCTGATTCTCAACGAGAGAACCAGCCCTTATCTATATTGTATATAAAGTATTTTAAAATCAAAATTGAATAATAAAACGGCATTACGCCTTTCGTTCAATCACAAAATCCAAATAAGCCTTCAGCGCATTATAGATGCTCTTATCCTCCACATAGGTATCAAGGAAAGTCATCGCCTCGGCATGGAAATCCCACATACGCTTATCAGCGTATTCAATACCTCCGTTTTCCTTGGTAAATGCAACAAGCTGAGCAATTTCCTCTCGAGATACCGTACGAGCCTTCACCTTTCGTGCAAGCTTCAGCATCTCCTCATCGCCAGTAGATTTCAAGGCATAGATTACAGGAAGCGTAAGCTTACCCTCGGTCATATCATTTCCGGTAGGTTTACCTATCTCCTTGGAGTCGTAATAATCAAAGATGTCATCACGAATCTGGAAGATAATACCCAGATTCTGACCGAATCGCCTAGCCTCTTCTATCTCTATAGCAGAAGCATGGGTTGACATTGCACCAATACCTGCACAAGCCTCAAAGAGAGCAGCTGTTTTCTGTTTGATTACCTGATAATATATCTCTTCAGAGATTTCATCATTACTAATACTGTTGAGCTGAAGTATCTCGCCATTAGACAAGATACGACCCAATTCTGCCAGATAGCGTACGATTTCCTCGGAGTGTGAATAGGAAACATTGAGCAAAGCGGTAGAAAGAATATAGTCACCAACAAGCACGGCTACCTTATTATTATAAGTAGCATTCACACTTGCCTGGCCACGACGCTCGCCGCTTTCATCTACCACATCATCATGCACAAGAGAGGCGGTATGGAGCAACTCCAAACCGACTGCTGAATGCTGGGTAACCTCTGAAACCTTGCCGAAATTTCGCGCCATCAACAGGATGAGCATAGGGCGCATTCGCTTACCAGCGCGCTGACGGATATGGTCGAGCACCTGGGAAAGAAGGCCATCGCTATGCATCAAAGATTTGTTGAACAAATCAACAAAATCTGCCAATTCTGCCTCAATAGGCTGCTTAATAAGTGATAAATAGTCCATTAATTCTGAAATTTGATACAAAATTACGCATTTATTCTTGAAATATCGCATTTTTTTAGTAATTTTACACCATAAAAATGAATATTATGGATAAATTGTTCCTTTTAGACGCATATGCGCTCATTTATAGGTCGTATTATGCCTTTATGAAAGCCCCTCGAATCAATTCGAAGGGACTTAATACTTCGTGTGTAATGGGCTTCTGCAATACCCTCAACGAGATACTCACCAAGGAGAAGCCAACCCATATTGCGGTGGCTTTCGACCATGGCAAAACCTTCCGCCACGAGGCTTTTCCTGCGTATAAGGCACAGCGAGAAGAGACACCGGAAGACATCAAGCTCTCGGTACCTATCATCAAGAATATCCTGGAGGCTTATCATATTCCTATTCTTCAGGTGGATGGTTTCGAGGCGGATGATATCATTGGTACCGTTGCCTTGAAGGCAGGCGAGATGGGTATCGAAACCTATATGCTCACACCAGATAAGGATTATGCCCAGCTGGTAAGAGACAACGTATTCATGTTCCGACCTCGCCATGGCGGTGGTTACGAGAAGTTGGGCGTTGCCGAGATTGAAGAGAAATACAGCATCTCTTCCCCACTCCAGGTTATCGATCTTCTGGCATTGATGGGTGACTCTGCCGACAACTTCCCTGGATGCCCGGGTGTTGGAGAGAAGACAGCCATCAAACTCATCAACCAGTTTGGAAGCGTAGAGGGATTGATAGAAAACAGCGCCGAGGTGAAAGGCAAGCTTCGCGAGAAAGTGGAGGGTGCCATAGAGGATATCAAAATTTCGAAGTTCCTGGCAACCATCAGAACCGATGTTCCGGTAGAGCTCAAGATGGAAGATCTGAAACTGGAAGAACCAGACAATGCCAAACTGGATGAAATCTTCACCGATCTGGAGTTTAAGTCGTTCGCAAAGCGTGTTCTTAAAAAACCTCAAAAAGTGCAAACAAAGGCTACAGGAGAGCTTGATCTCTTTGGCGCACAGCAAGACGATGGGCAAGAAGAGGAAGAAAACACGAGTTTTGAAACCATTAAAACGGTTGCTCACACCTACAAACTCATTGAAACAGAAGAAGATGCACAAAATCTTTTTGATTATTTGATTACAAAGCAGATTCTTAGTTTAGACACAGAGACCACTTCCACCTCCGCAGTAGATGCAGAATTGGTGGGATTGAGCTTTGCAGTAAAGGAGAAAGAGGCTTTCTACGTAGCAATTCCTGCAGAACGTGAAGAAGCCTTAAAATTCGTAAACATCTTCAAACCGCTCTACGAAAATCCGGAAATCCTGAAAGTAGGACAAAACATCAAGTACGATTACGAAGTGCTGATGAATTACGGAGTGGAGATACAGGGAAAGATGTTCGATACGATGATTGCTCATTATCTCATCCAGCCGGAGCTTTATCACAATATGGATTACCTCGCCGAGGTATATCTCAAATACCAGACGGTTCACATAGAAGAGTTGATAGGTCCTAAGGGAAAAAACCAGAAATCGATGCGCGACCTGTCTCCGGCAGAAGTTTACGAGTATGCAGCAGAAGATGCCGACATCACCCTGCGCCTGAAGAATGTACTCGAACCAAAGCTCAAGGAGATAGAGTGCGAGGATTTATTCTGGAATGTAGAGATGCCGTTGGTGCCTGTTCTTGCCCACATGGAGATGACTGGCGTATGTATAGACACAGATACACTGAAGGAAACGTCTAATAATTTAACCAATCGACTCAATGAGATAGAACATCATATCTATGAGTTGGCAGGCGAATCATTCAATATTGGTTCTCCACGTCAGGTAGGCGATATTCTCTTCGGCAAGATGAAGATTGTGGAAAAGCCAAAGAAGACAAAGACCGGACAGTACGTAACGAGCGAGGAAGTATTGCAGCAATTGCGCAGCAAGAGTCCAATCATCGATGAGATTCTGAACTACAGAGGATTAAAGAAACTGTTGGGAACCTATGTAGATGCTCTTCCTAAGCTCATTAATCCTCGTACAGGTCACATCCATGCCTCCTTTAACCAAACCATCACCGCTACGGGTCGCCTGTCATCCAGCGATCCGAACCTGCAGAATATCCCTGTGCGCGATGATGACGGAAAGGAGATAAGAAGATGCTTTATCCCAGAGCCGGGATGTCTGTTCTTTTCTGCAGATTACTCCCAGATAGAACTCCGCATCATGGCACACCTGAGCGAGGATCCTAATATGGTAGAGGCATTCCTGGAAGGATCAGATATCCACGCAGCTACTGCAGCCAAGATCTGGCATGAAGACATCAAGGACGTAACCGATGCCCAGCGCAAGAAAGCAAAGACGGCCAACTTCGGTATCATCTACGGCATTACCACCTTCGGCCTTGCTCAGCGCATGAACATCGAGAACCGAGAGGCGAAGCAAATCATAGAAGATTACTTCCGCACCTTCCCGGGCGTACATGCCTATATGGAGAAGTCGAAAGAGATAGCAAGGGAGAAAGGCTATGCCGAAACCCTCTTCCACCGTCGTCGCTACCTGCCAGATATCAACAGCAAGAACGGCACAGTAAGAGGCTTCGCAGAGCGCAATGCCATCAATGCCCCAATCCAGGGATCAGAAGCCGACATCATCAAGGTTGCCATGGTGAAGATCTTCAACCGATTCAAGGCAGAGGGCATCAAGAGTAAGATGATCATCCAGGTACACGATGAACTCAACTTCTCTGTTTATCCAGAGGAAAAAGAGAAGGTAGAGAAAATCGTGATAGAGGAAATGGAGAATGCCTATAAGCTCAAGGTTCCTTTGATTGTTGATGCCGGCTGGGGAAAGAACTGGCTGGAAGCGCATTAAAAAGAGCATCAACTCTTTAGGAAAAGACTTAAAAAGAAAGAAGAAAGACTTCAAAGAGCAACAAGAAAGACTTCAAAGAACAAGAAGAAGAAGCCTTTCCTAGCGTTCAAATAAACAAAAAATAGCTGCAAATGGTAAAAAACGAGCCATTTGCGGCTTTTTTTATAGGTTTATGAGATTCTTTTATTATTTTTTTGTATATTTGTAGCAGAAATCTATCAAGTATAGGTAAGGCAAGGAGAATTGAACCAAAATGAACCAACAGACATTGGCTTTTTTTCCCTACCTTTGCAAAGAAAAAGAATAATGATAATATAAAAAAATCAAAGCTTATGAAACATCTATTTTTTCTTGTAGGTTTGCTCTGCCTGATGGCAACACCTATCAGTTCATTTGCCCAGGCACAGAATGCTAAGGACTTAAGAAAAAAACGCTTGGAGATGCTCAAGGCATCTAAGTCTGAACTCAACGAGAAAGCATCAAAGGCTGCTAAGAAAGAAGCCAAGAAGCTTCAGAAAGAAGGCTGGCAGACAGCTCCTGGTGCACTCCCTCTGGAAAAGCAGTTGGATAAGTCATACGCTATGCAGTATCAGTATGACGAATCTATGTACCCGATGTACATCATGGGTGAAGCCATGAGTATCGGTGAGAACTATGACGGTGCCAAGATGCAAGCCATGGAACTGGCCAAGCAGAACCTTGCAGCTCAGATTCAGACAGAAGTTTCAGGTCTTATCGACAACTCTGTAGCTACCCAGCAGCTTGCCATGGAAGAAGCAGTTACCGTTACCAAGAGTATCATGGCCAGCAAGAGCCTCATCGTACAGAGCATCGGCAGAACCATCACAGTCATGGAGTGCTACCGTACCTTGAAGAACAAGAACAAGGAAGTACTCGTCCGCATCGCATACAATGGAGCCATGGCTAAGGCTGCAGCCAAGAATGCCATCCGCCAGAGCCTCGAAAACGAGAGTGAGGAGCTTCACAAGAAACTTGATAACGTATTGGGAACAAAATAATATTTGCAAAGTCACATGAAAAAGACTACATTGGCAATTGTTTGCCTGTTAGGATGCACTGCACTCAGCCTCTCTGCACAGGAGGCTGAGAAAAAGCAGCTGCACGAAATCAAGGTAAAATTCGATAAGGTACCAGATGGACTTGCCAACTACTACAGTGGCTACTACTACTACAATGGCAAGGAAATCTATAATATGCGTAACTACCTGATGTACACAGGTAATCGCATCAATGCACTTACCATCAACCCAAGCGGCAGTTCGTATGCCTTCATCGACAGCAAGAAAGACAAGAATACCGTAGATGTATTTAGTTTGATAACCAAGGATCAGCAATTGGGCAAGATTACGACCAACAAGCTGTTTAAGCCACTGGCTATCTGCTATTCACCAAACGCCAAGTTCCTCTACGTGATGGGATCTGATTCCAAAATCCACATCTTTGAAACCCGCAAGACCCGCGAGGTGAAGAGTTTCGCCATCAACGAACCAGCTACCCGCCTCGATGCAAGCCCTAACGGATTCTTCCTCATCGCCAGCACCAAGGATAAGCTTCAGATCATCAACCTGGAGAACGAAACCGTGCGCACGACCCTTCCGCTCAAGGCAGATTTCAAGGACGTAGCCTTCTCAAGCAACAGCAAGCAGATGGCAGTTCTCACAGCAGACGGAACCTGCGATGTATATGATACCAAGACTTTCACCGTGAGCAAGCACTTCGATGCCATGGGTATCGCTGAAAGATGCTTCTTCCACCCAGAAAACAAGTATCTGGCTATCGTAACAGGCGACCAGCGTGTGGCTTTCATCAACCTGCTCAATGAGGACGACCGCCAGTACGTGGATGCCAAGGAAGGCGGAATCAAGTACATCAACTTCTCAAAGAACGTGAAGAATGATATCTACTTGGTACACAACTATACCAGCGGAATCGTCTTTACCCCGGTAGGATTCCTGAGTCCTAACCGTCAGGAGAAGCTGAAGAATGAGTTGAACAGCCGTATGGATGAGTGGATGAAGCGTATGGAAGGCGAGAGCCTTGACGACTACAATGCCCGTGTGAACGAGGAGTCAAGATTGAAGCAGATGCGCCTCTTCGAGTCACAGATTGCTACCAATATGGCAGATAATCTCCTCACCACATCCGACGTAAAGCTCGGTAATTATAACTCAGATATGAATATGTTGACCCTGGAATTCAACAACATGCCAAGCATCTACCTGACAGTACCTGTTAGCGAGTTGGAAGGCATGGATGCAGGAAGCCTGGAATTCACCAATACCCAGTATGGATTGAACGACAAGGATGAGTTCGAGCTTGTATATACCGAGGTTATCAACAAGAAGACCGGCAAGAAATACGTGTTCGACAACACCGAGCGTAAGTCATTGGCATTCTTGGAGTCAGACGACAACTTCGTACCATTCGAGCAGCTTCAGGGTGCCAAGATGGAAGAGTTGAAGCTTGAGGAAATCAAGAACAAGATCATGAAGAATGCCCAGGAGCAGAACATCATCTCTGATCATACCAAGATTGATGTACATACCAAGGTAGCCAACGCCACCGATGCATCAGGTAAGAACATCTTCAACTATGATGTAGATGTATCTTATGCTGTAGATGAGGAGTACTCGGCCAAGGATGACTTTGCACCAGGTCGCTTCAAGGTAGAAGAATCCAATGCCGCTCAGGCAATGCTCGCCATCGTGAAGAAGGCCTTAGAGGAAGATTTCGCCAAATATACCGCAGAGGGCAAGCAGGTGAAGATCCAGATTACCGGTATGGCAGATGCCTTGCCATTCAGCCGCACCGTAGCATACGATGGCTGCTATGGCGACTTCGAGCAGGAACCAGTACACAAGAACGGCGAACTGAGCAATATCACCGTAACCAAATCTACCGGTATCGGCGAGAACGATCAGCTGGCTTACTTGCGTGCCATGGGTGTGAAGGATTATATCGAGAAGAATATCCCAGCACTCCAGAAGATGAAGACCTCTTATGATACTTATATCGAAGTATCTGAGAACAAGGGTGGAGAATACCGCCGCATCGGCGTGAAGTTCACCTTTATTGATGTATTCTAATATTGATGGATTCTATAATGAAGAAAGTATTTATTGCAATATCTATTTTACTCTTATCGTCGGGCAGCAAACTGGCTGCCCAGACGATAACTGACTCTAACGACGCCTACAGAGAGTTTGTTCAGCTCGCCAATAAGGACGAGGACAAATCCCAGATGTACGACGCACTATATCGTTGCTATACGGCAACTTACGCCATCATTACCCACTCTGAGAAGACGAGTGCCGAATATTCACAGGCGATGGCCAACATGAAGAATATCATTGCTTTCCTGCCTAATGCCGCTGCCTATAACAGTAACAACCAGAGCACAGGAAACGCCATCAAGTTTGCACGCGCCTACGTGGATGTTGTCGGCTTATCCGACTTTGCCGATGGTGGTTACACCTCTCAAAATGCCTATTCACAGCTCTCTTACTTTGCGGCAGCCAATCTGGTAAACCGCCGCCAGTATGAGGAAGCTATTCCATACCTGCAAGCTTATCTCCGTTCGGGTGACGAGAAGTACCGTAAATCGGTATTCGTCAACCTCATCAAAGCTTGCGCACAATCCAATAAATATCAGCTTGCCGTCATCACTCTCGAACAGGCATCTGATAACTATCCTACCGACTATGACATCATTTCGTCGGCAGTAAATCTGTGTATCGACCACAAGGATAATGCCAATCTCCAGAAGTTCGTAGGCAAGGGTCTTGCCCTCCGCCCAGACGATGAGACCCTTCTCAACATCCAGGGAAAACTCTACGAGGAAGGTCATCATTTCGAGCAGGCGCTCGATATCTACAAGAAACTGCAAGTAGCTCATCCTAAGGCTCTTGATGTATTGAAACACCTGGCTATCAACAACTATAACATAGGTGTGCAAAACTATAACCAGGCGCTGGAGCTCAAGGAAAATGATCCTCACATCAAGGATCTGGAGACCGTATATAAGGATTACTTCACCTATTCTATCGGTCACATCAAGAACATCATCATCAGCGACCCACTTTCGCTGAAATACACCCAGGCTCTCGCCATCGCATACAAGTGTGTAGGTGATAAGGAGAACTTCAATATCATCAACAACAAGCTGGCTTCGCTCGGAGGCGGTAAAATCGAGTCGAACGTGATTCCTCAGCTCATCGAGTTCAATGGCGAGGTAAAGCCAACCATCGCTGCCGCTGCACCTCAGACACAGACACTAAGCAACGACCAGAGTGCTGCAGAGGAGAAGGGAATCCCAGCTTACTCTGCCTTTGCCATTCCTTTCATCGAAAACCGCATCGACAAATGGCAGAAGAAGGACAGCTACGAGACACTGGATGAGTATCGCGCCCGTATGACCGAGAAAAACCGCGATGCCAAAATTGCAGAGATGCAGCGACTTGCACAGCAGGAATACATCAGCAAGTACGAATCAAGAGTAAACCTGCGTCATCTGGAACTGAAGCCATACGATGCCGACCACGAGGTATTCCTGGTAACATCGCCTGTTCTCGGCGAGATGATCGTACCGGTGCCAAGAGCCAACAACGAGGCACGCATCTTCGCTTCCAACTGGAACGGTATGCAGTTTAAGGATCCACAGTACTTCATCGACAAGGATCACCTAGCACTCGCCAAGCTCACCCTCATCACCCCTTCGGGCAAGCAGTATCAGTACGACAACGCAGCAGCGCTCAACTATACCGCCACCAACGTAGAGGTACACTTCGACCCTATCACCGCCAATATGCTGGCATCCAACGAGAATGCAAACAAGCAGACGGTACAGCAGCAGAACGTGAAGCTGGGAACATCGGATGTGGATGAGAATATCCCAGAGAATCCAACCAGCAACACCAAGACCTTTGCCGTGGTCATCGCCAACCAGAACTACAGTAATGTAGCAGGCGTACCACTGGCTCTGAACGATGGTCTTGCCTTCTCCAAGTACTGCGAGAAGACCCTGGGTATGCCGGCAGAAAACGTGCGTTACTATGCTGATGCCTCATACGGTACGATGCTCCGCGCCATGCGCGATATCAAGAATATCGCCAGCGCATTCAACGGCGACATCAACATCGTATTCTACTATGCCGGTCATGGTATTCCTAACGAATCTACGAAGGATGCCTACCTGCTTCCTACCGATGCCGACGGCACGCAGACAGAGGGTTGCTACTCTCTGAACAAGCTCTATGCCGAGTTGGGTTCTACCAAGGCAAAGGAGATTGTGGTGTTCCTGGATGCCTGCTTCAGCGGCTCGAAGCGCGAGGAAGGTATGCTGGCTTCTGCCCGTGGCGTAGCGCTGAAGGCTAAGCAGGAAGATCCACGTGGCAACATGGTGGTATTCAGTGCTGCATCGGGCGATGAAACTGCATTCCCATACTCAGCCAAGGGTCATGGCCTCTTCACCTACTATCTCCTGAAGAAACTCCAGGAAACCAAGGGTGATGTAAGCCTCGGCGAACTTGAAAGCTACATCTCTGAGAATGTGAAGCAGCAGTCAGTGGTTATCAACCGCAAGGTTCAGACTCCTACTGCCACTCCTTCTACCTCGCTTGCAGCAGGCTGGAAAGAGCTGAAACTGAAATAAGAATAACATAAAAATCAGCAAGGATGAGACACTACATTTTTGTGATGATTCTGATGTTCCTGGGCGTAGCTACAACCAGCTATGCCCAGCGCACCAGGAAAGTGCACGGAGAATACATCTACCATGCACCGGAAAACGTATCGCTGGAGCAAGCCAAGAAGACGGCTCTGAGCAGAGCACAGATTCAAGCCCTGGGCGATGAGTTCGGTACCGTGGTGGCGCAGCATAACGCTACCCTGATGAACAATACCAACGGCTCTACCCAGACGGATTTCACCTCGCTGAGCAGCAGCGACGTGAAGGGTGAATGGCTGGAAACCATCGGCGAACCTAAGTACGAAATCAGTTACGAACAGGGCATGCTGGTGGTGAAATGCTCAGTAAGCGGAAAGGCGCGGGAGCTGGTTGCCACACAGAACAGTTTCGTAGCCAAGATTCTGAGAAATGGTACAGAAGACAGATTCGAAAGCGACAACTTCAAGAGTGGCGACGATCTCTATCTCTCCTACCAGTCATCTGCCAAGGGATACGTAGCCGTTTATCTGATAGATGACAGCAAGAATGCCTACTGTCTCCTGCCTTATCAGTCATCGCAGGATGGCAAGGTGAGGGTGGATGCCAACACGAGATACGTATTTTTCAATTCCAAGACGGCTGCACCGCTCTTTCAGCCGGCAGACGTAGATGAATATAACATGACCTGCGAAAAGGCGGCAGAAACGAATTATATCTATGTAATCAGTTCGCCAAACCCATTCGTCAAGGCGATAGACAATGCCGTAGCCGGTTTGCCTAGAGAATTGAAGTACGAGGATTTCCAGAAGTGGCTTACCAAGAACCGTACAGCCGATAAGGATATGCAGGTAGAAATCAAGACCATCTCCGTAAAGAAATAACAGAAAAATAAAAGCCCAGGGCGGAATGCTCTGGGCTTTTTATTTTTATATGGTGTTTGCACTATCTCTCATGCAAAAAGTACTAGCGTAAATGAAGTGAGACACTGAAACGCTCAGCTTTTATAATCTCTTGATCACAGATTCCAGCTGCTCACCCAATCCGATGGTATAACCCTGAGAGAGGAATACCACTCTGTTGAAGGTATCAGAAATCGTGAAGATAGGAAGCAGGTTCTTGTTCTGAAGCTTCATATTCTCCACCATCTCCTTGCGGCAGGAACCATCCTTGTCGATACCGAAGATGATGTTCTTTGGCAAACCAGGGAACTCTGAGATTCTGAACTTCTTGGCAGATGCCTCATCCTCAAAGAGAATAACGATAGGGCGACCCCACTTCTCGAATACCTGTGCCACCTTGGCGATATCCTTCAAGGCGTGGTTGGTTGGCTCCTGACCTACACCGATCATACCTGTTACGAAGTAGCCGCGACCTGTCTGGCTCAAAAGGCTAACCTCCTGATTGCTTGGCAAGAGAATGAACTTGGATTCTGAATTAAAGTTACCCTTTACGGTAATCTCTGTCTCAGAACTGCGCAGATTCATATCCACCTGGGTAGTAGCACCCTGCTTTACATGGAACAGCTGCATCTCTGCCAGTACACCACCATTGGCAAGACGGGTACCAGATACCAGGGCATAATCGCCCTCATCCATATCTACACCGTTCTTGAAGGTACCGCTCCAGGTACAACCCTCCTCAGGATACTCCAGGAGAGAGGTAGAACCATCAGGGTTGATGCGATGGATAGTGAAATGGCTGTAGTACTTAGGATCATCCACTGCACCATTATCCTTGTAGTTCATCACGAACTTGCCCATGGCAGAAGCCTTCTGCACGGCATTGTCGAAATCTACGTCAATCCATTCGCCACCATTGACATTCTTATACTGAGTCTTCTTGGTCACCTCATCCACCTGAGCCTCGATGCCTAAGCTTCTGGCTACATCTACGAAGAAAACCTTGCGAGAGCGGGCGTCAGTAAGGCGTGAACGATATATGCCGATAGGTGTCTGGGCAATCTGCAGAGCCTTCAGGTCTGGATTGATGCGGATATTCTTCTTCACCCACTCTACCAGCAGATTAGGATTGTTCTTGAAGGCAACCTGCTGCTTGGCAAACTCCTTCTCGAAGAACTGCTTGAACGGAGTGATGATCATCTCGTTTTCCACGCGAGGAGAAAGCTGATCGCTCTTGGCATTGAAGTTATCTTCCAGGATATCCATCTGCATATCTCTCAAGTCCTTGGCACTCAATGTACCGAGCAGCTTGATGGCACGGTCGATACGGTCCTTGTGATTCTTCAGGAAGGTGAGGATGACACGGTGGTTACCGCTTGAACCTACCAGATACTTCACCATCTTCTGGGTATTCTCCTCAGAACCTGCAGCAAGACCATTATCCTTCAGAGCCTGCAATGCACTCTCCTTATTGTAGAAGGTTGCGAGATAGGCGTGGCGGATAGAATCCTCGTAGGCAAAGCGCTCCAGGTTCTTGGCTCTTGCCTCGGCAGATACCTCTGGGATGTTGGCATGCTCTGGAGGAGGAACGATATCGAAGGAGTCACGGAAGAGGATGGTCTTTTGCTCTGCACCAGGAACAGTTACCTGATGATTCATGCGAACCACTACCTTCTTGTCCTTGCCGAAAGAAGCCTTGGCAAAGCCATACTTGCCGTTCTTGGATGCCCAGATCATCATATCGCCCTTGCCGGCAGAAAGGAAGGTGGCACCATCAGCACCTGTATATTTGGTTACTACGGTGCAGAACTCTGCATAATTGTAGATTTTGAAGTCCACCTTGGCACCATCTACAGGATTGCCTGCTGCATCTACGATTTCGAAATCGATGCGGGCAGAAGAACCGTAGTTGTCGATGAGGTTGATCTCGGTATAGTTGGAAGTGCGGAGCATTACCTCCTCAGGACCATTGTAGTCACCGAACGCCTTGGTATGCATCAGCATCGCACGGGATGCAGGAGCATTAAACCAAGCCAGGTTCAGTACAGCTTCCGGCTCACAAGCTCCCAGGAAATACCAGGTACCATCTGCCCAAGCCTCTACCCAGGCGTGGTTATCATCGGTATGTGCCCAGCGTGGGGTATAAACCTGGCGGGCAGGAATGCCAATAGCTCTCAGGGCAGCTACCGTAAAGGTACTCTGCTCACCGCAGCGGCCGTAAGCCGAACGGATGGTAGAAAGAGGAGCCGAAGTACGGCCATCGGATGGTTGATAGGTTACCAGCTCGTGGCACCAGTGGTTTACTTCGAGGATAGCATCCTTCATACCCATACCCTTTACGCGCTCCTTCAATTCCTTGAAAAATACCATACGCGAATTATCCAGGTTCTCATTGTTGATGCGCACAGGGAGCACGAAGTGGCGGAAGAGCAACTCTGGCACCTTGTTTCCCCAAGCCATCTGCTGGCGTGCCTCAAAACTGGTGCGCACATTCTCCAGGAAGAAGCTGGTAGGATAGTCGGTTACATCAGCCACAGGCATGTAGGCGTAGAGGAACTGCAAGGCTCCCTGCTCATCGGCTGTAGCTTTCTGCTGCTTGAGCATCTTCTGGTCATAAAACTGCTTACCTACAAGATTTACCTTCTGTTTGAAGGCCGTTTCCACTTTCGTGCGATAAGCTGCATCGGTAATGAAGTGGCCGGTTGCTGCCAACATTGTCTGCCAAGAGGCTAAGAATGTAATGGCGAACATTACTAAAAACTTTCTCATTGTTAGTTAGCTTTTTAATTATATTTATTATATTCCAGTTAACATATTGATGTTACGTTACAAACTTTCTGCAAAAATAATGTTTTTTTTCGAAATAATAGCCATCCCCAAAAGAAAAAATGTTATCTTTGCAGCAAATATTGAGAATTCAAGTAAAAATTAGTAATAATCAAATAACTAAATAGAAAGAAAAATAGAAACTATGAACAGAGACGATTTCAAGTTTGAAATATGCGCCAACAGCGTAGAGAGCTGTCTGGCTGCGCAGGAAGGTGGAGCCAACCGTGTGGAACTGTGTGCAGGCATACCTGAGGGTGGCACTACCCCATCGTATGGCGAGATAAAAGTTGCCCGAAAGTTGTTGGATAAGACCTTGCTCCACGTCATCATCCGCCCTCGTGGTGGCGATTTTCTCTATACCCCTCTGGAGATTGAACGCATGGAGGAGGATATACGCCTCTGCAGAAAACTGGGCGTGGATGGCGTAGTGATAGGATGCCTCACAGAGGATGGAGAAGTGGATATGGAGGCGAACCGCCGACTTGTAGAACTGGCAAAAGACGGCAAAGAACTGAAGCCGATGAGCGTTACCTTCCACCGTGCCTTCGACCGTGCAGCCAATCCTCAGAAAGCCTTGGAAGACATCATCTCCCTGGGTTGCGACCGTATCCTTACATCGGGTCAGCAACCTAAGGCAGTAGAAGGCGTAGCGCTTCTTTCAGAGCTCAAGCAGGCAGCAGCCGGACGAATCATCCTCCTTGCCGGATGTGGCGTAAACGAGGATAACATCCGCACCATCTTCGATGCTACCGGTATTCACGAATATCACTTCTCGGCAAGAGTCAACGTGCCGAGCAAGATGAAGCAGCTCAACACCAACGTGTATATGGGTGCCGAGGGTGCTGATGAAAGCAACTCTCCTGTTACTTCTGCAGAAAGAGTAAAGCAAACCATCGCCAACCTTTTGGGATAGGATTTTTCTATAACGAAAAAGATTTTTCCGATAATAAGAAAGGATTGTTTCCGATAACGCAGATAGCGTTTTTCCACAAAACAAAAAAGTGTCGCAATTTCCAATATTCCAGGAGATTACGACACTTTTCCAATATAATATTCACACAATCTTAGAGTGCTATTTCCACAACCTTATCCATCTCTGTAGGAACCTCACCGAGATTCAGGAGCACACCGCCTTCGCACTTCTGAATCTTCACCGGCTTCTTGCTGGCAAAGTCGAAAGCCTTCTTCACTTTTTTGTTTCCGAGAGGCAGGAAGAGGCTCTTATCCTTCAGGTTCAGGATATGAACGAAGAGACGATTGCCCTTCTGGGTAGTAACACCCCAATCGTGAGGAGCCACGATGCCACCGCGGGTACCATAGATGGTTTCGCCGTAAGTCTTCATCCACTCTCCCATTTCTGCCAAACGCTCCAAGGCAACTGCAGGAAGTTCGCCATCTGGCTGAGGGCCGATGTTCATCAGCAGGTTGGCATTCTTACCAGCTGCATTCACCAGGTAATGAACCAAAGTCTTGGTAGATTTATAATCCTGGTCGGTAATCTTATAACCCCACATGCCGTTCATGGTCTCGCAGGTTTCAAGAGGCAGGCGGCTGATGTCCTGACCCGACAATCCTGCCTTATTCTCTCCAGGAAGATCACGCTCGAAAGCCTGAACATCCTCACCCTCGAAAGGAGAAGAGTGATGGTTGTTTACGATCAGGCAACCTGGCTGCAGGCGATGGATAAGCGCATACTGCTCTGGCAACTGCCAATCGAAGTTAGGATTCTGATCCTGATCCCACCATCCGTCAAACCAGATACATCTCACCTTACCGTAGTTGGTAAGAAGCTCAGTAAGCTGGTTGTTCATAAACTGATAGTAGCTCTTCCAGTTACCCTCAGGGTTAGGGCGTCCGGTACCTCTACCTGTTCTTCCCCAAACAGCATCCTCACGATACCAGTCGATATGAGAGTAATAAAGGTGCAAAGCGATGCCCTGCTTGTGGCACTCATCAGCCAGTTCCTTCACGATGTCGCGACGGAAAGGAGTAGCATCTACTATATTATAATCAGAATACTTGGTCTTGAACATAGAGAATCCCTCGTGGTGGCGAGTGGTAAAGCAGATGTACTTGGCACCTGAAGCCTTGATGGCAGCCACCCATTTAGCAGCATCAAACTTAGAAGGATAGAAACCGCCAGCCAGCTTGGCATACTCCTTGTAGTTCAGGTCCTTATTGGTCATTGTCCATTCGCCGGTAGCGAGCATGCTGTACAATCCCCAATGCAGGAAGATACCGAACTTATCGTCCTGGAACTGCTTGCGTGATTCCAGGTTTTCTGCAGATGGCTGATAATGCTGAGCCTTATTTTCCTTGGCAGCATCATTCGCAACCATGGCATTAGCCGAAAGGCAAGAGCAACCCAAAGTAAGGATTGCGGCACATAATTGTGACTTGAAATTCATTTTAATTCCCATAATAAAATTGTTATAGTTAGTTATGATGGTGCAAATATACAACTTTTTTTTCAGAGCAAAGCGATAAAACACAAAAAACTCTATATAATAGGATAAAAAAGATGCCTGCAGCGAGATAAGGAAGACCAGGAATGGGGATAAGAAGGGAGTTTTAGGGAAAGATTAGAGGTAGCTTAGAGAAAAACTGGGAGCAGTTTTACGAGGTATTTGGGAAAAACACAATGTTATCAGAATTTAAAAGATATAATAAAATTATAATTTATTCAATATTATTTGGAAGTTAGAAAAACTATTTGTATCTTTGCATTGTCGGTCTGAAAGAAGTATAGCAAAACATCTGAGCAATAGGATATTCCCAGATATACAGCAGTACTTGTCTGATAACGACTACAAGAACAAGATTATTAATATAAAAAGAAGAAAGGAAACATTATGAAGAAATATGTATGTGACGTTTGTGGCTGGATTTATGATCCAGAAGTAGGAGATCCAGAGGGTGGCATCGCTCCAGGTACAGCTTTCGAGGATATCCCTGATGATTGGGTTTGCCCTCTTTGCGGAGTAGGCAAGGACGATTTCAGCCCTGTAGAGGAGTAAGACTCTTTTGGGGAATCACCCGAAGGAAATCCTCACAAAGGAATCATCTGAATGAAAAGCCTGATATTCAGGCAACACATTCATAAAATAATAGGAGGAACTATTATGACGAAGATTAGAGAAATCTACCGCTGCCAGATTTGCGGCAACGTGGTAGAAGTAGTAAACCAAGGAGCCGTGCTCAGCTGCTGTGGCCAGCCGATGAAGCTGATGAAGGAAAACACCAGCGATGGTGCCAAGGAGAAGCACGTGCCTGTGATAGAACCTATCGAGGGCGGCTATCGCGTAACAGTAGGAAGCGTGGAGCATCCGATGCTCCCAGAGCATTACATCCAGTGGATAGAGCTGCTCACCCCTACCGATGTGCTCCGCCATGAGTTGAAACCGGGCGAAAAGCCGGAAGCCATCTTCATGACAAGCGCTGAAGCCAAGGATGTCACAGCTCGCGAATACTGCAATCTCCACGGTTTGTGGAAAGGATAAAGTACAGAGAAAAGATATAAGAGATCATTTTCCCGACATTGGGAAGATGATCTCTTTTATCGTACAACAGCAGAAAAACACATGCACAACGGCTGTTATGCAAGCGCACATCACCTGATGTGCAAGCGCACAACAGCTGTTGTGCGGTCGTAGGAACTAACTCTTCCGGCAATTACTCCTATATCTTCCAGCAACTTCCATTATATATCTCAAAGACTTCTGTTATACCTTCCAGGTACTTTTCCTATATCTTTCGATAACTATCCCTATATCTTTCAATAACTTCCCCTATATCTTTCGATGACTTTCCTTATATGCCTCAACGTTCTCCCCTATATCTTTCTGCATCCGCAAGTGTTTCAGCGTTTCACTTGTTTTTCCAACATCAATTTTCCCTCATCTATGATTTTTAGTTAATTTTCTACGATTTCTTTGTATCTTTCATTTATAATGTGTAACTTTGCACCAAATATTTAAACGTTTAAAGATAAAATGGCATTAAAATGTGGTATTGTAGGCCTCCCAAACGTGGGTAAGTCTACACTGTTCAACTGTCTGTCTAGTGCAAAGGCACAGGCAGCTAACTTCCCTTTCTGTACTATCGAACCAAACTTGGGCGTCATCACCGTACCAGATGAGCGACTCAACAAGTTGGCAGAGATTGTTCACCCAGGACGCATCGTCCCAGCTACTTGCGAAATCGTAGATATCGCAGGTCTCGTAAAGGGTGCCAGCAAGGGCGAAGGTCTTGGTAATAAATTCTTGGGAAATATCCGTGAGTGCGATGCTATCATCCACGTAATCCGCTGCTTCGACGATGACAACATCGTGCGCGAAGGTGGCGCCAAGGTTGACCCATTGGAGGATAAGAGCGTTATCGATACAGAGTTGCAGCTGAAGGACCTGGAAACTATCGAATCTCAGCTCGCCAAGCAGCAGAAGACTGCTGCTGCCGGCAATAAGGATGCCAAGTTGATGGTTACCGTTCTGGAGGCTTACAAGGCTGTTCTGGAGCAGGGAAAGAACGCCCGTGGCGTTACTTTCGAAACCAAGGAAGAGCAGAAGGTGGCTCACGACCTCTTCCTCCTCACTACCAAGCCTGTACTCTACGTTGCCAATGTTGACGAGGCTTCTGCCAAGACCGGCAACGAGTATAGCAAGAAGGTAGAGGAAATCGCCAAGGAAGAAGGTGCCGAGTGCATGGTCATCGCTGCCAAGACTGAGGAAGACATCGCTTCTCTCGAAACCTACGAGGACAAACTGATGTTCCTCGAAGAGCTCGGCCTGGAAGAGAGCGGCGTAAACCGACTCATCAAGAAGGCATACGCCCTGCTGAACCTTGAAACATTCATCACCGCAGGTGAGATGGAGGTAAAGGCATGGACCTATCACAAGGGCTGGAAGGCTCCTCAGTGTGCCGGAGTAATCCACACCGACTTCGAGAAGGGATTCATCCGTGCAGAGGTTATCAAGTATGATGACTATATCAAGTATGGCTCTGAAGCTGCTGTGCGCGAGGCTGGTAAGCTCGGCATCGAGGGCAAGGAGTACATCGTACAGGATGGCGACATCATGCACTTCCGCTTCAACGTATAACGATTATGATGGCAAATCTGCTTAACTATATCGTATGGGACCCGGATCCTGTTCTGGCTCACCTGGGTCCTATCTCCATCAGATACTACGCCACCTGCTGGATGGTAGGCTTGCTGCTGGGTTATCTGATGATGCACCGCCTCTACAAGGAGCAGAAGCTGGGCGAGGATAAATTTGAACCGCTCTTCATCTACCTCTTCGTCGGCATCCTGGCGGGTGCCCGACTGGGACACTGCATCTTCTACCAGCCGGAATACTTCCTCACCCAGTGGGATCACGTGGTAGAGATGTTCATCCCGATGCATCACATGGCAGACGGCAGCTGGAAATTCACTGGATATGAAGGTCTGGCTAGCCACGGAGGCGTACTGGGACTGTTCATCGCCATCTGGCTCTACTGCCGCAAGACGAAGGTGGGCGGCTGGACATTACTCGACAACATGGGTATCGTATCAGGCATCACCGCCTGCTTCATCCGCCTGGGCAACCTGATGAACTCCGAGATCATCGGCAAGGTAACCGATGTGCCTTGGGCATTCATCTTCGTCAAGGAAGATCAGTATCCGCGTCATCCCGGCCAGCTCTACGAGGCGATAGCCTATCTCGTCATCTTCCTCCTCATCCTCTTCATCTATAAGAAGAAGGGGCCTAAAAGTGTGGGAAGCGGACTTTATTTCGGCCTTTGCCTTACTCTCATCTTCACCTTCCGTTTCTTCGTGGAATACACCAAGGAGATTCAGGTGGCTTTCGAGGCAGGATTGCCTATGGATATGGGCCAGATATTGAGTCTTCCGCTCATCATAGCGGGAGTATGGAGCATCGCCTCCAGCTCTAAGCGGGCAGCGAAAAAGGAAAACAAAGCATAAATACGATGATAGAAGTTTCGTTCCATCCAGATGTGTGGGGCGGAACTTTTATTGTTTAAAGCCAGCGATATGGTAGTCTTATCGAATACATGGTATCCTGCTTATATATATAATAAGGTATAAACAACAACTACAATATGAATAGAAGCATCATTCTCCACCTTCTCGCCGCACTTCTTCTGGTAAGCTGCGGATATCAGGGCAAATCATCCTCTCCTTCCTCTCAGGATGGGGGCAAGGACAATCTGCCCGTCCATGTAAGGCTCATCAGTACCACTCCCGTCAAGGATCAGGGCGAGAGCGAACTCAGCTGGGCATACGCCATGCTCGCTACCATAGAGAGCGAACATATCATGAAGGGTGACTCCGTGAACCTCTCCGTGGCTTACATCGCCCGAATGATGCTCCAGGAGAAAGCCATCGAGTACTATCTCTCGCAAGGCAGCAAGCCCATCAGCATGCGAGGCATGGCTTCCATGCTCATACATTATATAGATAAGTATGGTGCACAACCCTACGACAGCTACGAAGATCCGAAGGATATCAACTACAAGACGCTCTGCCGGAAGGTGGAGCAGCTCTGCGATGCAGCCATCTCACAGAAGTCGGGGTTCGGAAAGCTGAAGGATGATCTCGACAATCTCTTTGATCAGGAGATAGGCTACATGCCTGCCAAGCAGGTTCACATGCTCGGTGCCGAATATACCCCGCTGGAGTTCGCCCACAGCGTATGCTACCCGGAAGAGTATGTATCGCTCACCAGCTTCACCCATCACCCTTACCGCGAGTACTTCGCCCTGGAGATTCCCGACAACCGTCAGCACGACTCCTACCTCAATCTGCCGCTGGATGAGATGATGCTCCATATCCAGAAGGCGATAGAGAACGGCCACCCGGTATGCTGGGAGGGCGATATTTCAGAAGAAGGCTTTATCCACGCCAAGGACAACTATGTGGATATCCTGGAAAACGAACGCCCCGTAACCCCTACTTCCCGCCAGGAGGAGTTTGAGCAGCTGCGCACCACCGATGACCACGTGATGGAAATCATCGGCACCTTCCTGAAAGACGAGCAGCGATACTACGTCTGCCGTAACTCAGCAGGAAATAAATGGGGTAACCAGGGACTCATCTATCTCTCTGAAGACTATCTCCGCCTCAAGACCATTGCCGTATTCATGAGCGAAGAAGCCTTTCTCTTCGATAGGAAGTAAAATGGTTGATGTAGGTCAAATATCTGCTTCATAACACTTGTGTGCGCACACACATAGTTGACATACATCAAAAATTCGGGCTTTTTTCACATTTTCTCCATAAAAGATTTGGTGGAATGGCAAAATCGTCGTACCTTTGCATCGTCAATAAGACAAAAGGTTATTAGGTTTTTAGGTTAAGATTGTTAGTTGTTTATAGGTTATTAGTTATAAGGTAATAAAAAAGATTGTTTATTCAAGGACGACGAAAAGAAATTTTGTTTAGGTTATTAGGTTTTTAGGTTTAAGATTGTTAGTTGTTTAGTTTTAGGTTATTAGTTTTAAGGTAAGAAAAAAAGATTGTTTATTCAGTGAGAACAGGATAATGTCGATAGGTTAAGCGTAACTTAAGGTAAAAAAAGACATGTATCGGATAACAAGATGATGCCTGTGAGCAGTAAATGACTGCTTCGGGCGCCGCAATGGAGAAAAGCTTGTGAAAGCGATAATCTCCTTTGAGTTATGAAAAATTTGGGAATATAGCATTAAAGGTGCGCAATTTCGAGAGAATCGAAGTTGCGCACTACTTTTTTATACAACACGCCAAGTTCTTATATGCAATCCGCCCCCTTCCTATGGGCATTCTTGAGGTATTTTAGGCATAATCCCCTCATTTTTATGATAATATACACTAAATAATTTTGTATTACCACCGAAAAGTTGTACTTTTGCAAAAGATAATAAATAACAAGGTAATATGGCAAAACATCCTCTTTGGAACGACGATTATTGGCTCCTGCTACTCCAGCTCTACCAGAAGAAGCCGATGGGAGTAAAGCCCTTATATTCGAAAGGTATAGTCGATTTGAGCTTGGAACTGCACATCCAGCCGGAATATCTGCACGCACAGATGTTCAAGCTGCAGCGCATCACGCCTCGCATCAAGCGGCTATGGGATAAATATGCCGATAATCCACATCTCCTATCCCACGACATCAAGATTCTCCGATCTATGAACGGATGCGGAAATGCCAAGGATTTTTTTGCAGGAGTAGAAGTAAAGGAGTCGTTCGAGAAAGATTGGGAACCTCTCGCTGAAGAGCCATCGCTCAACCCCGTGAAGCTCATCATCATCCTCGACCTCTACTTCCAGCTCACTCCCATCACCATGGTGGCTGAAACGCCGGAAATCATCAACTTGGGAAAACTCATCAAGGTATCACCCAAGCTGATTGCAGAAGTGATGGGCGTTTACCAATACTGCGACCCTTATCTCAACCGCCAGCAAGCACCTGACAGCAAACTGATTAGCGCATGCAAGGACATCTGGCACAGATATGGTAACGGAAACCCAGACAAGCTGAACCAGCTTGCCATCAACCTGCAGGAATACTACAAGTAGAACGGAAAAAAGAATACTGCAAGCAGAAAAAACACTGCAGGCAGAACAGAAAAAAAGATATATAAACAGCAAAAGCTCAACTCAAGAATAAAGATATGGCTCAAAAACTCATTCAGACACAGGCACAGAAGCTGCAACAGCTACAAAAACTCTCCGCCCAGCAGATGCTGCAGGTGAAGCTCCTGGAGATGCCCCTCACCGAACTCGAGGAGAGCATCAATGCCGAACTGGACGATAATCCTGCACTGGAGAGTGAGAATCCAGACGATATGCTCAGCGAAAGCTACGATGGAGATTCTCCGCTGGAACATGATGCAGATAGCAGTAATAGCGACAGTGATACTGATTCTGATGATGCCTACGAGGCACAGTCGGAGAAGGAAGAGAGAAAAGACGAGCTCGACCAGGCACTGGAAAGCATCGGACAGGATGACCAGATGCCCGATTACAGCTCCGACAAATACGGCAACCAGGACACAGCCGAATACGAAGAAATGGTATATGGAGACACCACATCCTTCTACGACAAGCTGAAGGAGCAGATGGATATGCAGAACCTCACCGACAAGGAAAAGGAAGTGATGGAATATCTCATCGGATCGCTCGACGACGACGGCCTGCTTCGCAAGGATCTCGACAGCATCAGCGATGAGCTGATGATCTATCACAACATCGATGTAACCGAGAAGGAGATAGAGCACGTGCTCCATGTCCTGCAGAGCTTCGACCCTGCGGGCGTAGGCGGAAGAAGCCTCCAGGAATGCCTCCTGCTTCAGGTAAAGCGAATGCCGAAAGGCGTACTCCGCAAGACCATGGAAGAGGTATTCACAGACTACTTCGATGAGTTTACCAAGAAGCACTGGGACAAGATCAAGGCAGGATTGGAACTCAATGATACCCAGCTTGATACCCTGCAGCGGGAAATCAGGAAACTGAACCCGAAACCAGGTGCTTCGATGGGAGAAACCGAAGGCAGAAACATCCAGCAGATTACCCCCGACTTCATCGTAGATACCAACGACGACGGCTCCATCACCTTCAGCCTGAACCGCGGTCACATTCCGGAGCTCACCATATCTCCATCCTTCACCGACATGATAGAACAATACCGCAATCACAAGGACAAGATGAGCAGAGCCGAGAAAGAAGCCCTGTTCTATGCCAAGGGAAAGGTGGACAAGGCACAGGGATTCATCGAGGCAATCAAGCAGCGGCAGCATACCCTCATCGTAACCATGAAAGCGATTATCGACATCCAGCGACAGTTCTTCCTGGATGGAGACGAAGCCGACCTGAAACCGATGATTCTCAAGGATGTAGCCGAAAGAACGGGATTGGATATCAGCACTATATCGCGAGTGAGCAACGTGAAGTATGCACAGACCAAATGGGGCATCTTCCCCCTCAAGTTCTTCTTCACCGATGGCTATACCACCGAGGATGGCGAGGAACTGTCAACCCGCAAGATCAAGATTGCCCTTCAGGAAATCATAGCGCACGAAGATAAGAAGAAACCATTGAGCGATGAAGCATTGTCAAAGGCGTTGAAGGAAAAAGGATTCCCTATCGCCCGACGCACCGTAGCGAAGTATCGCGAACAATTCAATATTCCAGTAGCACGATTAAGAAAATGAAAGAGAAGAATATCATATTCACTGCACGAATCATGAGCATGATCTTCACCCCCTTCTATCTGCCGATAGTGGGATTGATAGCACTGTTCATCTTCAGCTATATGTCATTGTTGCCGATGATGTACAAGCTGGTGATGCTTGCCATGGTGTATCTACTCACCGTGGTGGCACCCTCGCTGCTCATCCATCTCTACCGGCTCTGCCAGGGATGGACATCCCACGAACTGGGCAGAAAGGAGCGCCGTCTCGTGCCCTATATCATCTCCATCGTGTGCTACTTCGCCTGCTTCTTCTGGATGGAGTACCGCAACACTCCCCGCGTCATCAGCATCATCGTGGTAGTGGCACTCACCATCCAGATGGTATGTGCCCTCATCAATATATGGTGGAAGATCAGCACCCATACAGCCGCCATCGGAGGCGTGGCAGGCGGACTGGTATCCTATTCCATCGCCTTCTCTTTCAACCCGCTGTGGTGGCTCTGCTTCGTGCTGATACTGGCAGGAGCCGTAGGAACGGCGCGCATGATACTGCGCCAGCACTCGCTCTCGCAGGTAGTTACGGGCTTCCTCGTAGGAGCCGCCTGCGCCATCCTGGTCATCTGAAGCCTGCGCCATCCTGGACACCTGATTCCTGTGCTGTACAAGGAACATAGAAAAAAGAATTAATAACATAATATAGTAAGAAATGAAACCATTAGTAAGCATTATCATGGGCAGTACCAGCGATCTGCCTGTTATGGAAAAAGCATGTAAGTGGTTGAACGACAACCAGATTCCTTTCGAGGTAAATGCCCTCTCTGCACACCGCACACCGGATGCAGTAGAATCATTTGCCAAGGGAGCCAAGGAGCGTGGCGTGAAGGTAATCATCGCCGCTGCCGGTATGGCTGCCGCCCTTCCTGGTGTTATCGCAGCATCTACCCCACTGCCAGTTATCGGTGTACCTATCAAGGGTATGCTCGATGGTCTTGATGCCATGCTCAGCATCATCCAGATGCCTCCTGGCATTCCTGTGGCTACTGTTGGTGTGAATGCGGCTCAGAACGCTGCCATCCTCGCTGCCGAGATGATTGCCCTTGCCGATGAGGAAGTGGCTCAGAAGGTAGAAGCTTGGAAGGCGGGTCTCGGTGCCAAGATAGAGAAGGCCAACAAGGATTTGGCTGAGGTGAAATACGATTTCAAGTGTAATTAATCTAATATGTGATATGCCCCATTCCTTTGGGGCATATTCTATTCTTATACATTATGGTAGATTTATTCAATTATACCCGCCGTGCCTCTTCTGTGGCACATATCGGAGCCATCGATCTGGGTGGCGATAACCCTATCCGCATCCAGTCGATGACCACCACCAATACCAATGATACTGAGGCTTGCGTCCGTCAGGCAGAGGAAATCATCAAGGCTGGCGGCGAGCTGGTGCGCTTCACCACACAGGGTTCCCGCGAGGCAGAGAACATGAAGAACATCAATGCTGGCATCCGTGCCGACGGCTATCAGACTCCACTCGTTGCCGATGTTCATTTCAATCCTAACGTTGCCGACGTGGCTGCTCTCTATTGTGAGAAAGTGCGCATAAATCCTGGCAACTACGTGGATCCTGCCCGCAAGTTCATCAAGCAGGAATATACTGATGAGGAGTATGCTCACGAACTCCAGAAGATTGAGGAGCGCTTCGTGCCTTTCCTCAACATCTGCAAGGAGAACCATACAGCCATCCGCATCGGCGTGAACCACGGTTCCCTCTCCGACCGCATCCGCAACCGCTATGGCGATACCCCTGAGGGCATCGTAGAAAGCTGCCTCGAATTCCTGCGCATCTGCAAGAAGGAGAATTTCCACGATGTAGTCATCAGCATCAAGTCATCCAATACCGTAGTGATGGTCCGCTCCATGCGCCTCCTGGTAGAAGAAATGGAGAAGGAAGGCATGAACTACCCACTCCACCTCGGCGTAACCGAAGCTGGCGAAGGCGAGGATGGCAGAATCAAGAGTGCCGTGGGCATCGGTGCCCTGCTGGCTGACGGTATCGGTGATACAGTCCGTGTAAGCCTCAGCGAGGAGCCTGCTGCAGAGATTCCGGTGGCTCGTCACCTGGTGGATTACATCGGCAAGAAGAAGGGACATCTTCTGATTCCTGCCGCAGCTTGTCCTAGCTTCGACTGGCTGCGCCCTACCCGCCGCGAAACAGTGGCTGTAGGCAATATCGGCGGCAACAACGTTCCAGTGGTTATCAGCAACCGAATCAACGGCGAGAGCACCGTTTGTGAGAACAAGGATGCTACGCCTGATTATATCTATATAGGCGGTAAGATGCCTAAGCAGTTTGTGCCTGGTCAGAGCTACATCGTAGATTACAATGTTTACGAGACGCTGAACAGTAAGCCTGAAACCACAGGTGCCAAGCTCTACCCTATCTTCCCTGCCATGGCAATGCCGCTCATCGCCAGCATCAAGGCCGACGTGAAGTTCCTCACCCTGCAGTTTGGAACTCCTGCCGAGGAGTATATCGCCTGCCTGAAGGCTCATCCTGAGGTGGTGGTTATCTGCGTAAGCAATCATCAGAACCGCCTGGGCGACCAGCGTGCATTGGTTCACGAGATGATGAATGCCGGCTTGAAGAACCCTGTGATCTTTGCCGAGATGTACCAGCATAGCAAGGAGGAGAAGAGCGACTTCCAGCTGGAGTCTGCAGCCGATATGGGTGCCCTGATGATAGATGGCCTTACCGATGGTATCTGGCTGATGAACGATGGCGACATCCCTGCCCAGACAGTAGATGAAACCGCTTTCGGCATTCTTCAGGCAGCCCGTCTGCGCACCAGCAAGACCGAGTATATCAGTTGTCCAGGTTGTGGCAGAACCCTCTACGATCTTCGTGAAACCATCGCCAAGATCAAGGAGGCAACCAAGCATCTCAAGGGCTTGAAGATAGGCATCATGGGCTGCATCGTGAATGGTCCTGGCGAAATGGCGGATGCCGATTACGGCTACGTAGGCGCCGGTCCTAACCGAGTAAGTCTCTACCGCAAGCAGGTTTGCGTAGAAAAGAACATCCCACAGGAGGTGGCAGTAGAGCATCTGCTCGCCCTCATCGACTCGGATAAGCAATAATTCGGCTCTTCTGAATAAGAGCAATACCCCAGATAAAAGAGGAAATGCCGTTCCTGCATTTCCTCTTTTTTTTTAATAAATGACTCAGTGAGTCACTTTTTGCTGCTGATGGATATTCTACTTAACTATCTTACTGGAAGAACTTTAAGACAAAAAACTATATTTCCGGAAACACAACTCAACGCTTCTTTCTTCTAAAAACTACGAGTTAGGATTATTAACGAAGTTTCAAATTGAAAGCTGCTGAAAATCGCCCCTTATCGCCACCCTAAATTTGGCGGTTCCCCCAAAAAACCGTATCTTTGCACTGTCATTCTGAGATAAGGCGCCAACGTTATCTTTAAGTTAATCTCCCACTTTTAATATGGCTTTTTCACAAAAAAGATGTATCTTTGCAGCGGAAAAGGAGACAATGGCTGATTTGGCTCCCGTAATCATCAAAAACGGATAAGATTATGGCTGATACTAAGTTACTCCTGGTTGAGGATGATGAAAACCTCGCCTATATGGAGAAAAGCTGCTTCGAGGATATCATCGGAGGATATGAAGTGAAAACCGCCGTTAACGGCAAGGAAGGACTGAAGGCGTGGAGAGACTTTCAGCCCGATGTCATCGTATCGGATATCGACATGCCTATCATGGACGGCATCGAGATGGTGAAGAACATCCGAGAGGTAGATGGAGAAACCATCATCCTCTTTACCACCGGTCTCACCTCACCCAAGGACCTGAAGGCAGGTTATGCCGCCGGAGCCAACAACTATATCAAGAAGCCTTTTATTCCAGAAGAGCTTGACGCCCACATACATAGCCTCATCCAGCTGAAAGCCGGAAAGCGCAGCGAGAATGCCAGCTGCCAGATCAAGCTGGGAAGATATACACTGGATGCCAACCACGCCACCCTGAAAGATACACAGCAAGGCAGCGAGAAAATGCTTACCGCACGAGAGGCTAAGATCCTGGAACTGCTGGCGGTAAACAAGAACGAGGTGGTGCGCCGGGAAGCCGTACTGAGCCGCTTCTGGGGCGTGGAAGACAAGGATTACTTCGCTTCCAGAAGCCTGGATGTATTCATCAAGAAAATCCGCACGGCACTGGAAGACGAACCAGCCGTAGAACTGAAAACCATCAGAGGAGTGGGATTCAAGCTCATCGCAGAATGAGCATCCCCCACCCCTTCATAACATTATACGAGAATCAAATTAGAATAAAGAAAAAAAGACAGAAAAGACATCATTATGCTGAAAGCGATATTATACTACATACTGTTCCTGGCTGAATATCTCAGCACCATCTTCCTGGGAGGATTCCTGGTGGGACTCTACATGGCACTGAACATCCCTTCGGGCTCCCACAGCCAGCAGATAGGAGCCCTGGAGGAATCCATCTATCCGTTTATGTTTGTCATCGGATTTCTGGGCATACTCATCGTATGGTTCACCTTCGGACATTACAAATTCTCCAGGTTCTCGCTTGGAAAGGTGATTCCTGCCGCCAAATGGAAGGCGATGACCATTTGCACCATGCCGATTCTGGGCTTCACCATGGTCTTCTATTCCATCATGAACCTCTTCCATCTCGACTTCCTGCCCAAACAGATGATGGAGATAAGCTATCTCGGTTTCCTGCCATACAATATCATCGGATCGTTTATATCTGTCTATATCTTCTTCGGCGCCATCCAGGAAGAACTGATCCGCTGCGGCAAGAAGAGATGGGTGCAGCTGCTTACCCTCTCAATCATGATGCTGCCTGCATGCATGATGTCGGTAACAACCAATGGTGATATCAATGTAGATCTGACCGTGCTCGGTTTTATCTCCCTCTGCTATTGCAGCTGGATATACGGCAAGACACGCAGCACCATCATTCTCATCGTGCTCTATTTCATATCCAGTCTGGTTCCCTTCCATTTTGAATCGAAAGTGCTCGGCATATTGCTCCTGATAGCCGGTACGGCCTTAACTATAGGTGGATTCGCTGCCCTGAGCAGGAAACTGCCTGAAATGCTTGTGAAAGATGAAAACGAATAGAGCCAAGGCACTCAGCACCACGGCACTGATAGCCGTGCTCTGCATGCAGCTGTTCTGGATGTGGAACTCGCTGCAGATGACCGTTCATCAGATGGGATATGAGACGCCCTGGAACCTGGCACCGGATGTCAGGGCACAGGCTCTGCTCGCAGCCTTCTACGAAAGCAAATTCACCCTTCTCACCTCGCTCCTTACAACGGTGGTGATCATCCTGAGCCTCATCGACCAAATCAACTACATCGATGAGCAGGAAAGGGTGCGACTGCTGCGCGAGGACTTCTCCTATGCGATGGTTCACGACATGAAGTCGCCGCTCACCTCCATCATCATGGGAACCAAGTATCTGCACAGCGGCGTACTGGAGAAGAAGCCGGAAATGAAGGAGAAATATTTCTGCATCGTAGAAGACGAGGCGCAGCATCTGCTTGCCCTCATCAACCGCCTGCTCACCATCTCGAAACTGGAGCACGGCAAGCTGCATATCCAGAAGGCGGAAGTAAATTTGGAAACGATGATAGAGGATGTGGTGGATAAATACAAGGCGAAATCAGCGAAACCGATCCATATCATCACCCGGTTTGGAGCCACCTCTGCCCTAGCCGACGAGGAATATCTGAAGGAGGCAATCAGCAATCTGGTGGATAACGCCACCAAGTACTCGAAGGAGGAAATCAACATTGAGATTTCCACCCTGGAGGATAACAGAAACGTTTATATCAAGGTTTTTGATGAGGGTATCGGCATAGCCAAGAGCGAACTGAAGACCATCTTCAACCGCTTTGAGCGCGCCGCTGAGCACGAAAAGGATGCCCGTAAGACTCGTGGCGGCTTCGGCATCGGTCTGAACTACGTGCTGCAGGTAATCAACGCCCATAGCGGCAAAATAAGTGTGAAGAGCGAGAAAGACAAGTGGTCGGAATTCACCATCTCGCTGCCGAAATAATCAGACAGCAGCTTATCTGTGGCTTATCTGTTATAAATGCCCTATATCTCTTCCTTTAAACTTAATTCCAGAAACTTATCGCAGAGCTGATATCCCCCCTCATCCTGCGTGATAAAATCCCTTTCGAGCAAGGTCTTCACGGCTCCCTGCACGGTACTGGCACCCAGACGATATTTATGCAAGAACTCCTGCGACATCAGCGAGGAAGGACTTCCCTCCCTGGCAATGGCGATGAGCACCTGCTTCTGCTTGCTGGTAAGCTGGAACAGCAGAGCCTGATAGGCAAAACGATGCTGCGAAAGAATGCTCTCTATGCAATATTCCACATCCTCTTTTCCCAGAACCCTGGAATCTGAAATCGAAGTATAGAGCATGTTGAGCACATACTGAATATACCAGGTAATACCATCAAAACGATGATAAAGATAGGAGAACGCTTCCGCAGAAATCTCCTTGTTGATCTTAGACAGATGATGGTTGGCAAACTCCAGATAGGTCTGTTCGTTGATAGCCTCCAATCCCATGATGCTTGAACTGTGATAGAAAGGACGTGACCTGGAAGTAAACATCAGTGCCATCATGTGGCGCTTGGAACCAGAGAAGATGAAGTTAGCGTTATGACAGTTCTGGATACGCTTGCGCAAAGTAGCCTCCACCGTTTTCTCTGGATAACCGGCAATAGTCTGGAATTCATCAATAGCAATTAGGCAAGGTTTATCTGCCTGGGAAAGATAGGCAAAGATCTCATCCAGCGTAATATCAGGCGACTGAATATCTCCGATGCCCACGCTCCATTCCGGATTTCCATTGATATCGAAAGAAATGGTAGATTTCAGCGACTGAAGCATATTCAGGAAGAACTCCCACACCTTTCTGCCCTTGGGTTTCAAGGCAGCAAGAATCCCCTTGCCCAAAGCATAAACAAACTCCCCGAGATTTTTGGTATCGTAAATATCAATATAGATACAATGATACTGCTCCCGGATTTCCTTCTGATAGAAACAATGATAAATCAATCCCGACTTTCCCAATCGTCGTGGTGCTATCAATGCCACATTGCATCGGTTGGTTAGATGCCGTGTAAGCAAGGCGGTTTCTTCTACCCTGTCGCAGAAGAAATCTGGGGATAAATACCCTTCTATGAGAAACGGATTGGTCTGTACCATAAGCATTTACTGAATTATGAATTTTACGTAACGAAGATTTCATAATCTCCGGATGCAAAGATACATATTATATTTGAAACCCGCAAGTTATTTGGGGGAAAAATATAAAAGCTGCACAAATGTAAACCGTCATTTAATAAATGACGGTTTACATTATGAAGTTTTACAGATTTTTAAGAGCAACTTTCCACCCATTTCTAAAAAAAGCAATACCTTTGCTGCAGAATAAGATATTCAAACATAAATAAATAGGAATAAAAATGGACTTAAAAGGAATCTACACAGCCGATGCCAATCGCTATGGCGATGCAGAGGCACTTTACAAGAGATGCGGCAAGAGCGGAGTCTTGCTGCCTAAGATTAGTCTGGGATTCTGGCACAACTTCGGAGGAGTGGATCCTTACGAGAGAAGCCGTGCCATCACCCACTATGCCTTCGACCACGGAATCACCCACTTCGACCTTGCCAACAACTATGGTCCTCCATACGGAAGTGCCGAGGAAACCATGGGCAGACTGATGAAGGATGATTTCCAGCCTTATCGCGACGAACTCTTCATCTCTACCAAGGCGGGATACGATATGTGGGAAGGTCCTTACGGCAACTGGGGCTCTCGCAAGTATCTGATGGCGAGCCTCGACCAGAGTCTCAAGCGCATGAATCTGGACTATGTGGATCTCTTCTACAGTCATCGCTACGACCCAAATACCCCACTCGAGGAAACCCTCCAGGCAATGGTAGATATCGTGAAGCAGGGCAAGGCGCTCTATCTCGGCATCAGCCGATGGCCACTGGAAGCCCTGAAGTTCGCAGATCAATACCTGAAGGAGCGCGACTGTCCGCTGCTCATCTTCCAGGACAGACTCAACATGCTCGACCGTGCACCGCAGGAGAACGGAACCCTCGACTACTGCCACGAAAACGGCATCGGATTCATCTCCTTCTCTCCCCTCGCCCAAGGTCTCCTTACCGACCGCTATCTCAACGGAATCCCTGCCGATAGCCGCATGGCAAAGGAGCACTTCCTGAAGCACAACGCCCTGACTCCGGAACTCCTGGAGCAGTTGAAGCAATGGAATGCGGAAGCTGGCGAACGTGGCGAAACCCTCGCCGAGATGGCACTGGCGTGGATTCTCCACCAGAAAGGCGTAACCAGCGTACTGGTAGGTGCCAGCTCAACAGCCCAGCTTGAAAAGAACATGAAATGTGTTCATGCCAAGGCATTCTAGAAATAGATAGTAGCCAGCTAAAATATCAGGTTTTAGTGGCTACTATTTTTGTTTTTATACCTTAATTATATATCTTTATGCGCCTTTTAGTATGATTTTTCAAAGAAAAGCAGTACCTTTGTACCCAAAATAGAAATTTGCATTCATGAATACAAAGATAAACGAATTTGAAGTGATGGCACCTGTGGGCTCGCGCGAGTCTTTGGCTGCCGCTATTCAGGCTGGTGCCGACTCCGTATATTTCGGAATCGGCAAGTTGAACATGCGTTCACATTCTGCCAATCATTTTACTATCGACGACCTGCGTGAGATTGCTGCCACCTGCAACGAGCATGGCATCAAGACTTACCTCACCGTCAACACAGTGATTTACGACAACGACATCCCTACGATGAAGGAAATCATTGATGCTGCCAAGGAGGCAGGCATCTCTGCCGTCATCGCCAGCGATGTGGCTGTGATGAGCTATTGCAATGAAGTAGGAGAGGAAGTGCACCTTTCCACACAGTTAAATATCTCAAACACAGAGGCTTTGAAGTTTTATGCACGCTTTGCGGATGTTTCCGTACTGGCACGTGAATTAAACATGGACCAGGTGAAGCATATCCATGAGCAGATAGAGAAGCAGAACATCTGCGGCCCTATGGGCAAACAGATTCGCATCGAAATGTTCTGCCATGGCGCCCTGTGCATGGCGGTATCGGGTAAGTGCTATATGAGCCTTGCCAATGCCAACCGCTCTGCCAATCGTGGCGAATGCGTTCAGATTTGCCGCCGCAGCTATACCGTTACGGATAACGAAACCGGCAACCAGCTGGAAATAGACAACAAGTATGTAATGAGTCCGAAGGACCTGAAGACCATCCGCTTCATCGACCGCATGATGGATGCCGGTGTACGCGTCTTCAAGATTGAGGGTCGTGCCCGTGGACCAGAATACGTATATACCGTAGTAAAATGCTACAAGGAGGCGATAGCCGCCGTGCTGGACGGTACCTTTACCGAAGAGAAGAAGGATGCCTGGGATGAAAGACTTGCCACCGTATTCAACCGTGGTTTCTGGGATGGTTACTACCAGGGGCAGACCCTCGGCGAGTGGAACAAGCACTATGGTTCTGTGGCTACCGAGAAGAAGGTGCTCGTGGGCAAGGTGATGAAATACTTCTCCAAGCTGGGCGTGGCAGAAGTTGCCGTAGAAGCTTCTACCTTCGACAAGGGCGAAAAACTTCTGATTACGGGTAACACCACCGGCGTGATGTATCTCAATGCCGATGAAATCCGCTACGACCTGAAGCCTGTGGAAACAGCGCAGCAGGGTTGGAGAGTGTCTATCCCTGTACCGGATAAGGTGCGCCCTAACGATAAGCTCTATAAGTTGATTACAGTAAACGAAATTAAAGAAATAAAATAATGGCAACAATTAATGAATTGCAGGATGAAGTGGTAGAGGAGTTCCAGGATTTCTCCGACTGGATGGATAAGTATCAGATGCTCATCGATTTGGGAAACGAGTTGGCTCCTCTCGACGAGAAATACAAGAACGAGCAGAACCTTATCGACGGCTGCCAGAGCCGCGTATGGTTGCAGTGCGACTACGAGGATGGCAAACTCATTTTTACAGCCGATAGCGATGCTCTTATCGTAAAGGGAATCATCGCCCTCCTGATTCGAGTGTTGAGCGGTCATACTCCAATAGAGATTATGGATGCCGACCTCTATTTCGTAGAGAAGATTGGCTTGAAAGATCACTTGAGTCCTACCCGCAGCAATGGTCTGCTGGCGATGATCAAGCAGATTCGCATGTACGCCCTGGCTTACAAGACCAAGGAGGCAGAGGCATAAATATACAAAAGAGTAGGGGATAGCCCCCTCATTTCAGAATAACTATGCGTAAATTAAGAACGATAGAGATGAATCGCCTCACGCTGGAGGAATTCAAGGAGGCAGAGAAGCTTCCATTGATTGTAGTTCTGGATGATGTGCGATCATTATATAATGTGGGAAGCGTGTTCCGCTCCTGCGATGCCTTCCGTGTAGAGGCGGTGTATCTTTGCGGTATCACCGCCACTCCTCCCAATACCGAAATCCACAAGACGGCACTGGGCGGCGAAGACAGCGTGGATTGGGAGTACTTCAAAACTACCGAAGAGGCTGTGGAAAAGCTGAAGCAGAAAGGCTACTTTGTGTATAGCATTGAACAGGTAGAGGGTTCTACCAAGCTTCAGAACCTACCCGAGGCTCATGAGGAGCTTTTCAAACAGGAGAATGAATCCGAAAAGCAGGAGAATTCTTCCCTCCCTAAAGGTTACGCCGTTATCTTCGGCAACGAGGTGAAAGGTGTGAAGCAGAACATCGTGGATATGAGCGATGGCTGCCTGGAGATTCCACAGTTTGGCACCAAGCATTCCCTGAATGTCAGTGTAACAGCCGGCATCGTGGTCTGGGAATTCGCTAAACTTCTGAAGTTATAAACAAAAATCAGGCTATCAATACAATAATCCCCGATAAAGCAGCCAGGCTCTATCGGGGATTTTCTTATTTCAGATATTCTCCAAAATCTGTCAATCTCATATCACCCTTCTTCAGGAAGGTATCGTGCATGGCGAGGGCGGCACGCATGCTCTGTGGCTCGTGTCCCTTCTCGGCAAACTTCAGATACTCACGGAGCATAGGGCGATAATCCGGATGCGCACAATTCTCGATAATCTCCTTGGCACGACGCAAAGGACCCTTGCCACGAAGATCGGCTACTCCCTGCTCAGTAACGATGACATCCACATCGTGCTCGGTACTGTCCACGTGACTGCACATAGGAACAATGGCTGAAATGCAACCATTCTTGGTGGTACTCTGCGTGGTGAAGATAGAGATGAAACCATTACGCTCGTAGTCGCAGGAACCTCCAATACCATTCATCAGCTTGCTACCGCAGATATGGCTGGAGTTCTCATTGCCGTAGATATCGCACTCAATGGCGGTGTTCATGGCGATGACACCCAGACGGCGGATGACCTCAGGAGAGTTGGAAATCTCGCTCTGGCGGATGGTGAGATGCTTCTTGAAGTAATCAATATCATCATACACCTCTTTCAATGTATCATTGGTAACGGTGAGCGAAGAGCAGGAAGCATCCTTGATTCTTCCCTCGCGCATGTATTTCACTACGGCATCCTGAACCACCTCGGTATAAACGCTGAATACCGGCACGTTAGGATTCTGTCCCAAAGCCTCTAATACGGCGTTGGAAGTTACGCCCACACCGCTCTGCAAAGGCAGGAACTGAGGAGGAATATGTCCCTTCTTCAGGTCGCTGACCAGGAAATCAGCCACATTGTGTCCCATCTGCTCGGTTACAGGATCGAGTGGCTTGAAGGCACGCGCCTCCTCTGGGATGTTGCATTCCACCACACCGATAATCTTATGCGCATCAATCTCCACATATTCCTTGCCGATTCTGTCGCCCACATTCAAGATTGGGATAGGGGTGCGGAACGGGCATTCTGCTATCTCATACACATCGTGAAGATAGCGAGAAGCTGGACTGTGGAAAGTATTTTTCTCGATAAGCACCTTCTTGGCAAGTCGTGCGATAGTAGGAACGATACCGCCGGCAGAGGTAAGGAATGCCTTGCAGGTGGTTTCGCCTTCCTCCAGGTCGGAAACCTCAATGATGGCAAGGTCTATCTCGCCATAGAAACCACGGCGCAGACGCTCTGCCATGTGACCGAGATGCATATCCTCATAATCTATCTCGCCCAGGTTGGTATGAGTTCTAAAGTCCTTGTTGGTAGAAAATGGCGCACGGAACTTGATGGCATGAGCTGCCGCCATGTCACCCTCAATACTTTGTGAAGTAGAAGCACCTGTCAGGATGCCTACTTGGAATGGTCTGCCTGCCTCATGCTCAGCCACGGCTCTCTTGGAGAGTTCGCGGAAGGTAGCCTTAGGCACGCCGTTTGGAGTAAAACCACTCAAACCGATTGTATCTTGATCGTTAATCATCGCTGCTGCTTCGGCAGCGCTTAATCTAATATACGCCATTTTCTTCTTTCTTAATATTCATTAGCGGAACTGATAGCCGCATTCTAAATAATTGATACCTATTTGTGACTGCAAAGTTACACATTATTTTCGATATATGCTAATCATTTGATGATTTTATACAGATATTAGGCAAAAAACTTACAGTTCGTGAATAGATATGCAGATTTCACTTACTTTATGCAAAAATAAGGCTGGCATCCATGTGCCCTGAAAGGTAGGGCGTAGGGGGCAGAGCCTGCTTGCAAAAGTCTTTCTCCTGATATTCTCTCTCTTTTTCTAAGATAAAAGTGGTATTTTCGAGGTATTTAATAACATTTTGCGGATGATTTGGCGGATATGTCAGAAAAATGAGTTAACTTTGCAGAAAAATATAAATAATATAAAAGAAAGGTTCATACAAGATGGAACAGAAATTACTGATTTACAACACTCTCACTCGTACGAAAGAGAGATTCACTCCGCTCCACGCTCCTAACGTGGGCATGTATGTTTGTGGCCCTACCGTGTATGGCGATCCGCATCTCGGTCATGCGCGTCCTGCCATCACCTTCGATATACTCTTCCGCTATCTCAAGCACCTGGGCTATAAGGTTCGCTACGTTAGAAACATTACCGACGTGGGCCACCTGGAGCACGATGCTGATGAGGGCGACGACAAGATTGAGAAGAAGGCACGCCTGGAGCAGTTGGAGCCAATGGAGATTGCTCAGTACTACACCAACCGCTACCATGATGCCATGGAGGCGCTGAACGTGCTGCCTCCTAGCATTGAGCCTCATGCTACAGGCCATATCATCGAGCAGGAGAAACTGGTTCAGGAAATCCTCGACAATGGCTATGCCTACGAGAGCAACGGCTCTATCTACTTCGACATCGAGAAGTATAACAAGGATCATAAGTACGGTATTCTCTCCGGACGTAACCTGGAGAACGTGATCAACGAGAGCCGCGAGCTGGCTGGTATCGGCGAGAAGAAGAACCAGGCTGACTTCGCCCTCTGGAAGAAGGCTTCTCCTGAGCATATCATGCGCTGGCCTAGTCCTTGGAGCGATGGTTTCCCTGGATGGCACTGCGAGTGTACTGCAATGGGCAGAAAGTATCTGGGCAGCCACTTTGATATTCACGGTGGCGGCATGGATTTGATTTTCCCTCACCACGAGTGCGAGATTGCGCAGGCTGTGGCTTCTCAGGGCGACCAGATGGTTCATTACTGGATGCACAACAATATGATTACCATCAACGGTCAGAAGATGGGTAAGAGTCTTGGCAACTTCATCACCCTGGAGCAGTTCTTCACTGGCAATCACGACAGTCTGGAGCAGGCTTATTCGCCAATGACCATCCGTTTCTTCATCCTCTCTGCTCACTATCGCAGCACAGTAGATTTCTCTAACGATGCCTTGAAGGCTAGCCAGAAGGGATTGGAGCGCCTGATGAATGGTTTGAACGACCTGGAGCGTGTGCCTGTGGCTAAGCAGAGCGATGAGCAGGTGAAGAAGTTCGTAAGCGAATTGCGCCAGCGCTGCTACGATGCGATGAACGATGACTTCCAGACTCAGCTGGTTATCAGCTACCTCTTCGAGGCTTGCCACGTAATCAACACAGCCCTCGACCACAAGGCAAACATCTCTGCTGAAGACCTGAAGGAGCTTTCAGACACCATGCAGCTCTTCACCTTCGACCTGCTCGGCTTGAAGAGCGAGAAGGGGGCCAATAACGATGCCCGCGAAGAGGCTTACGGCAAGGTAGTGGATATGGTTCTCGACCTCCGTGCCAAGGCAAAGGCGGCCAAGGACTGGGCTACCAGCGACCAAATTCGCGATGCCCTGGCTGAAGCCGGATTCGAGGTAAAGGACACCAAGGATGGTGTTACCTGGAAACTAAATAAATAAAAATACTCATAAAGAAGATATGCCTATCTCATAGTTTTTATGGGATAAGTCGTATCTTCTTTTGCTTTTATAATGACTTTTAACGCAATACAAATTATGAAATTGTCTATAAGAATTTTAGTTAAATTGTCGCTTATAGTTATTGTCCTTTTGGGTAGTTTCTCGATGGCCCAAGCCCAAAAGCAGAAGAAAATCTACAATCGCCCACATTGTAAAGTATTCCTAAAGAATGGCAAGGTTGTAGATTCCTATTTGATGGCAGGGCATAACTTGATTCATCGCACAGATTCTGCCATCAAGTTATCGAATAATCCGAATGCCTTTTTCCCAAAAACAGAGAAATATTATAATGAGGAAGTTGACAGCATGCTAGAGTGGAATGACCGCAATCCTGAATACATACTCCATTATGTGCCAGTTAAGATTCGTTATTCTTATACAGAAGATTCTACTGCGGTAGATTCTTTAAGTTATCCTGTTTTGGCCATGCGTTTTTATAAGGGCAAGAATGTGGAAGGATTTATGATATGGGATATGTTGAACGGCTTCCGTTATCTCTATAAGACTACAGAGATGAATGTGGCCCATGCCTATATTGGAGAGAAGCATCGCCTCACCGAGAGTCGCAAACAGACGATGGCAGAAGAGTTTAAGAAATATCCAAGGTTTGTGAACTTCATCAAAAGCCTGAAGGTAAATTCTTTCAAAGATAACCCGCCCTATATTTTGAACCAGTTAGATGTTATTATAGAGGAAGCCAAGCATTAGCGTGCTTGGCTTACCGGTTCTTTATTCTCTTGCTCGTAATAGTGGGCATAATTGGCGAACGGCTCTGTCGTTACCTCATCGCTTGATGTCGTATAGGTATTTCCGTATGGATCGGATGCCTTGATGATGATTCTGGCATTCGGATTCCTAGGAGTATAATAATATAGGTGGTTCATAATGAGATAACCATTCCCCTTACTCACGAAACGATAGGATACACTCTCGCTGTACTTATGATGATAGCCAGCTGCAAAGGCATCCTGACCCTTGCTGCTGATGCGGCGCATCAGATATTCCTTGCCATCTTCTATGGCTACCACACGCCAGTGACTGGTGGCATTGAAGACATTGGCTACCAGGATATTTCTATTGTTTGCCAACTGCCAGTCTTTGGCATATTTCTCGCCGTTGAAATCGGTCTGCGCACGGAACAAGGTCATCTGCTTGCTCTTGTCCCAGAAAGTTCCCTTGTAATAGCAGTTGCTGATACTGGTACCTACAAAACTATAGACATAATATCCGTTCGGCGTACCGCAGATGTTGATGTTCGACTGCCAGATGTTGCCACACGCTGCAGCATGACAATGCTCCATCACATCCTCGCCCTCGTAGTTGATTTCGTGGTTGCAGGCAAAATGAGTATGTCCGCAGAAGAGTTCATAGCCTCCCTTAAATGGCTTCAAAAGAGATAACAGCAGCGAGAGGCGGGAAGAGGAATAATGTCCTTCCTCATTGGCATTGGTCAGCGGCTTCGCCTTGCTGAACGGCGCATTGCCGAAGGTAAAAGGAATATGATAGCAGAGCACCACCTTCTTATCCTTAGGCGTAAGGGCCAGATTCTGCTTCAGCCATTTCACCTGGCGCTCGCGCAATTCTCCAGGAGAATAATAAGACATGCCGCGATGGAAGAAGCAGTTGTTGATGCAGACATAATGCACATCGCCACGGTCGAAGGAAAAATCGGTAGGACCGAAATTCTCCTCCCATTTCCTGCGGTAGAGTGCCTTTCCATCCTGGTCGTGATTGCCGATTACAGAGAAAAGGCGCATCTCAGAAGAACCCAATGCCTGGCGTATCTGACGCTCCAGCTTGGCATTATAGCCGCCGTAATACTGCACATCATCACCCATGCTCAATCCATATACGGGAGTTCCGGCAGGAAGACTCTTGATGGTTTGCTTGATATCTGCCATCGTCTGTGTGGTGAATCTTTCTACATCGCTCTTCTTGATAGGATTATCATCCGGAGAAGTATAGTAGGGGCTGTAGGCATTGGTAACCTGCGGGTCGCCGATGACTATCATCTTATAACTCGTCTCCTTGCCGCCAGGCAATCGCCTCAGGGTAAAGTCATAAATCTTTTTCTTGTTGGAAACAGCCTGGTAAAAACAAGCCGTGCGGTCGGTAGCCGAATGGGTAGGAACCTCGAACTCGGCAGGCACGGAAAAATAGATGAAGCGAGCCAAGCTGTCCCGCTTCATCTTATATCTTCCTCGGGAATCGGTCTTCACACACTTGAAGCCATCGCTCACGATGACGCCAGCCACACCGTTTCCCTCGGTATCTTTTAAAGAACCAGAGATATTGAAATCTCTCTTCACCACAGGCTTTTTCTTCTTCACCGTATCCGCCACCAGCGTGGCAGTCGTGTTATCCACTACCTTGTGGATAATAGGGAGCATATCATGCTTCCGGAGATGCAGGATAACTCCTACAGCCACAAGAACGCAGCAGATGAAGACGACCAAGCCTGTATTCATCTGTTTTTTATTCATTTTTCCTCCTACACTATCACTTTTTCTGTCGTACTTCTACTTCACGATAGAAGTTATCGGGTTACGGGTACCCTTGGCATTCACGAGGAAAGCCTTGGCACTGCCGAATTTCAGGAACATATCCAGGCGAACAGGGATGTGGTTCTCATCGTCCGTGATATAGAAATCCACTATCTTCTTCCACTTCTCATCCTCATATTCCTGATATTCCAGACGCAGACAGCGGTATTTGATGCCGTTATCTGCCTTCACGGTCACCTTGCCGCCATACTTGAGCTGGGCAGGAGTGCGACCGCCACCATCACAGATAGGGAATTTCACGCTATGACCTTTCTTCCAGTTGGCAGGGTCGAAACTGCGGGCACGCAGGAAGATGTTCATCATATCAAAGACACAGTCATCATAAGAATGCTTCTTCCATCTGTGCTCACCATGCTTGTTCTGATAATGCAGGTTTACATTGCAATTGCCGCCGGCATAGTTGTAGAAAACCTCATCCACGGTATATCGCTTGCCTTCGCGGGCTCCCTTGCGGAAATACATCGGAGCCATATCGGTGCCTGTATAGCAGAGCAGGGTATCGCGGAGAACGAAGAAATCGTCCACTCTCTTGTTACCGCGGGTTACCAGCGAACCACGATAGGCAGGCTTGCCCTTGTGGGTGGTCTGCACCACCGACATGCTGGCAGTGCCAGCCTTTACCCATACAAACTTCCAATTGTAATAGAGATTGTAAGTCAGGAATTCACCCGACTTGAATGCAGTATTACGGAAAGTACACTGGGCCGATACAGAAGTATTGACCAAAAGCAGCAACATGGCTACTATAAATGACTTGAGTAACTTCATATCCTTTACATTTTAGGAACATACTGAATGCCGAGCTTAGCGGCACGCTGTACATTCTGATTCTTAACTTTCTTCTCCTTATCAGGCTTCTGCTTGGTGATGGCTCCCGGTTTCTGCAGCGAGAGTTCACGGGCCAGCGGATCCCAGCTTTCTGTGAGATCCCATTTTGCCTTACATTCTATCGCCTCCGGATAGTAATATACTTCCTCAGCCTGCTGGTCGCTATCATAATTACCCGTATCCCACTTGCCGTTATTGTTGCGATCTACGATCAGACGCATATAATACTTCTGTGGTTTGAGATAATAGAATTCAGCCACACCATTCACAGTCTTGGCCTCCTTTACCACTTTATCCTGTGCATCAAGCAGTTGCACAATGAGCGGCAGGTCGTGGAGCGAGGTGATGTTCACAAGCAGCGTACCATAGGTATCCAGCGAGTTGACCTTGAAGCCCTGCTTGATAGGTTTGGAAGCCAATCCGTAGATATCCTCAAAGGCAGCAGAATCTACCTCCAGACTGTATTCTATATCCGGTCGCCATTCTCCCCGGAGTTCATATTTCCGGTTCTCCAGCGGCAGGAACTCCATCGGAGCCCGATACCAGAGCGTATCATGCTTGGCATAGAGATGGATGGCGGCAGTATCTACCTTAGCCAACGGAGTAGGGAAGGAGAAGATGACATTCTGGTCGGGATCAAACTGCGATGATACACTCAGCTGTACATCAAGCGGTTTCACCTCCATCACCGAATCGTAGGGTTCGCCTTTCTTCTTCTTTTTCTCCTGCTTCTTGGTCCAGGCAGCCAGTTCCTTTTCCATGTTCTTCATTCGCTTGGCGTATGGTTCCTTTGACAGGATTTCCTGGGCAGAATCGGTCTTGTTGACCAGTACTCCGGTACTATCCGTCATACGGTAAGTGATATCCATCAGCAGCGTATCCTGATTCACCAGTGCCGTATCCTTCAGCCAGTAGGTAATGGTATCCTTCTTCTCAGATGCCTCAACCAGGAAAGCATTCCCGGCATCAAAGTTGAGCCCCTTGATCTGTGGAAGAATGGAATCGCCATAACTGAAGAAGAGGGTGAAGCTATTTGCCTTCTGGCGCTCTGCCTTCAGGAAGAATCTGTCGGTCAGAGGCTCCGTAAAGGCTCTGAGCACGATATTGTCAGGAAGGAAATGGATGTAATCCACCTGGTCTATCGACTTGATGTGCAGGGAATCCACCCAGGTAGTATCCTGTCTAACATCCGGTTTGCAGGAAGGCACGATGATGTCGTGGGAGAAAGCAATCTTCTCGCTCTTCTGACTGAACTTATAGTCGCCATCCTGATCCTGCAGGGCATAGATGCGGTAAGAACCCGGTGCCACACCCTTGATGACAAAGCGGCCGCGACTGTCGGTACGACTCACTCGCAACATCGGTTTGGTACGGAAGGCAGAATCGGCATGGTCGGCATACAATCCCACCAGGATACCCTTGACAGGTTCCAGATTCTCCGATTCCAGCACATGGCCCGATACCTCCATGGTATCAATGGCAGCTCCCGTAGAGAAACTGTAGGTATAGTTTCCCATCGGATTGCCCTCGTTGTTATCGCTGATGGCATCCGAGAAGTCGATGGTGTAGGTGGTATTCGCCTTGAGTGAATCCACAAGCGATATCTGTATTCGCCTGCCGGCACCCTTGATTTCAGGCTGTTCCAGCTGTGGTGGCGAAACCACCACCTTCTCCGAAGGGTTATCGAGCTTGATAAACTCATCGAAGTAGATATTGATTTTCTTCTGGTTTACATTCACGGCGCCATCGGCTGGCGAAGCTCCTATCACCTTGGGAGGAGTCTCGTCAAACCATCCGCCATCCGGCTGTCCCATCTTGGCACAGGAAACCAGCAATAGGAAGACAAGCAGATAGAAAGGCAAAAACAGGGTATTTGCCTTTATCCGATTCTTCAACAATTGTATGATGTCGTTCTTCTTTGTCATTCTTTTCTATCTTACATGTCCACTATTCCTGCAGATTATGCAGTAAAAGCCTTATTCATAGAGGCTTACTATATAAAAAGCCTTATTTGTTCATCATGAGCATCTCATCGATGTTCTTGCGGCTGTTGCTCAGACGAGGAATCTTATGCTGTCCGCCCAACTTGCCCTTGCTCTTCAGCCATTCATTGAAGAGTCCCGGCTTAGCCTTTACGATCTCCAGGTGCTGGAGGGTGACATCGTGGAAGCGCTTTGCCTCGTAATCGCTGTTGATCTCCTGCAACTTGGTATCGAGCAGGCTGGCAAACTCATTCAGGTCCTTTGGTTCCTCAGAGAACTCGATGAGCCACTGGTGGCGGCACTTGGCATTGCTGTCCATATAGACAGGAGCAGCGGTGTATTCCGCAATCTGCGCACCCGTCTTCTCGCAGGCATAGGCAAGTCCCTTCTCGGCATTGTCCATAATCAGCTCCTCACCAAAGGCATTGATAAAGTACTTGGTACGGCCGGTGATGACAAACTTGTATGGATTGGTGCTGGTAAACTGTATGGTATCGCCAATCATATAGCGCCACAAACCGCAGGAGGTGGTAATCACCATCGCATAGTTCTTGCCTACTTCCACGCCCCAGAGAGGCACCACGGTAGGATGATCGCTTCCAAACTCATCCATCGGGATGAATTCGTAGAACACATCGTAATCTACCATCAGCGACATGGCTGGATCTGACGGATCATCCTGCAGACCGAAGAATCCCTCGCTGGCATTATAGGTCTCCATATAATGCATGTTAGGAGATGTGATGAGCTGCTCATACTGCTTGCGGTAAGGAGTAAAGGCGATGCCGCCATGGAAGAATACCTCCAGGTTAGGCCATACCTCCTCCAGATGCTGCTTGCCGGAGAGTTCCATCACGCGTACCAGTACGCTGAGCATCCAGCTAGGCACACCCGAGATATTGGTTACGTTCTTGTTCAGCGTTTCATGGGCGATGCGGTCGCGCTTCACCTCAAAGTCGCTCAGCAGTGCGGTTTCCTTCTTAGGTACGCGCACCATGTTGGCAAGCGGATTGATGTTCTCGATGAGGATGGCACTCAGGTCACCCACCAGACTGCCCGAAACATTATAGTTAGGCGAATGGCTTCCACCGAGAATCAGGCTCTTGCCGTCGAATATCTTACTCTTTGGGTTGTTGCGCAGATAGTAAGCCACAGCATCGAATCCACCCTTGTAGTGGATGTTCTGCAAACCATCCTGCGAAACAGGGATGAACTTACTCTTGTCGTTGGTAGTACCCGAAGATTTGGCGTACCACTTCACCTGTCCTGGCCAGAGGATGTCTCTTTCGCCATGACGCATTCTGTCGATGTCGCCCTTCAATTCCTCATAGGTATTGACCGGCACATTCTGTGCAAACTTTTCGTAGCTATTTGTCGTATTGAGTAGATGTTTCACACCATATTCGGTGTTTTTGCCAGATGCCAAAAGGCGCATCAGTACCTCATGCTGCAATTCCTCTGCATCATGTACATACTTTTCCAAGCTCTTCTGGCGAGGCTTGAATACATTACTTACTATCGTTGTTAAACTCATATCTAGATATATATACCTTATAAAGTACTTGCAAAAGTACTTCAATCTTTTGATATAGAGAAAGTTTTTACTGTTTTTTAATACAAAACATAACCTATCGGGCAAGATAGGGGATAAGAATGTAAAATATCAAACAAAAAAACTCCCTTGAGACTATCATATCCGTCAGTCTCAAGAGAGTCTTTCCCTTATCTTAATCCAGTTCTATCATCATAGATTATTCCTTATCTTCTGCAAAGGCTGCTGCCTCGGCGGCTGCGATGATGTCCTCGCGGCTCATTTCCTTGGGCTCTGCAGAGATATCACTCAAGTCAAACTCGTCTTCGCTTTCCTGAGTGGCTGTAGTGGTTATTTCTTCAGTAACAGTAGAAGCAACAACATCTTCAGCCGAAGAATCCTCTGTATAGACTTCTTCCTTGAAAACATTGACGTGTTTTTCTTCAGACTCCTGTTTTTCTGTGTCTTGCGAGATGATGAAATCATTCTTTACCTCGGTGGTAGGCACAGCCAGCACAGGTTCTTCTTCCATCTTCGTACGGTTTGCCTTGGCTGTAAACACAGAATCGATATACTGCGGTTCCTTGCGCAATCGTTCCAGGGTAAGCTTGGAAGCCAGCTGCTGGCTCTCCTTCTTGGAGTAACCCTTGCCTTCTCCGCCCTTTACACCTTCCATCACCACCTGATAGGTGAAAACAGGGCTTCCGTTCTTGTCTTTCTCCTGTCCCAGCATCACGAACTCCAGCTTCACGCGGTTCTTCTGGCTCCATTCGATGAGTTTGCTCTTGAAGTTCACCTCCTTGTAAGCCACCTTATCGATGTTTATCATTTTTGCCAGGATGCGCTTCTGCATGAATTTCATGCAGGCATCATAACCACGGTCCAGATAAATGGCACCAACCAACGCTTCGAAAGCATTTCCTCCCATATAGCTGTTATGAGAAGAACTGTGTCCATTAGATAAAACAAGTTGATTGATTCCCATCTCCTGGGCGAGCTTGTTGAGCGTATCACGCTGCACCAGCTTGCTTCGGGTATTGGTGAGGAATCCCTCTCGCTTGCCAGGAAAGTGCTGATACACAATATCACCCACTACAGCATCCAGTACGGCATCACCCAGAAACTCCAGGCGCTCGTTGTTCACAGGCTTGCCCTTGGAATTGCGGTGCATGATGCTCTTGTGCATCAGCGCCATCTTGTAATAACTGATGTTGTGTGGATAAAAACCTAGGATTTCGTACAAAGAAAAATAAAGCTCTTTATCCTTGCGGAAAGAGAGCTTTATTCTATCTATAAAATTATTCAGCATACTTCTTGAATACTACACAGCAGTTATGACCGCCGAATCCGAATGTATTGCTCAATGCAGCACGAACCTCACGCTTCTCAGCTTTGTTGAATGTGAAGTTCAGGTTGTAATCGAGCTCCGGATCGTTGTCACCCTCTTCGTGGTTGATAGTAGGAGGAACGATATCGTTCTTCACACTAAGAACACAAGCCATAGCCTCTACTGCACCAGCAGCACCGAGGAGGTGACCAGTCATTGACTTAGTAGAACTGATGTTGAGCTTGTAAGCAGCATCACCGAAGACAGCCTTGATAGCCTTAGCCTCAGAGATATCACCTACGTGGGTAGATGTTCCGTGAACATTGATGTAGTCAATGTCCTCTGGCTTGAGGTTAGCATCAGCAAGTGCGCGCTCCATCACGAGCTTAGCACCGAGACCTTCTGGATGAGAAGCTGTGATATGATAAGCGTCAGCGCTCTCGCCCTCACCTACCATCTCTGCATAAATCTTCGCACCACGAGCCTTAGCGTGCTCAAGCTCCTCGAGAATCAAGCAGCCAGCACCCTCACCCATGATAAATCCATCACGGCTAGCGCTGAATGGACGTGAAGCATGCTCAGGGTCATCGTTACGAGTTGACAACGCGTGCATGGCATTGAAACCACCTACGCCGCAAGCGCAGATAGCAGCCTCAGCACCACCACTGACAATGATGTTTGCCTTGCCCAGACGAATCAGGTTGAAGGCATCTGCCAATGCGTTGCTTGAAGAAGCACATGCAGATGTTGTGGTATAGTTTGGTCCGTGGAATCCGAAGTGGATTGAAATCTGACCAGATGCGATATCAGCAATCATCTTAGGGATGAAGAATGGGTTGAACTTAGGACCGTTCTCCTCATGAGTAGCGAAATACGATACTTCATCCTCGAATGTCTTGATACCACCGATACCTACACCGAATACAACACCAACGTTGTTCAAATCTTCTGTTTCAAGATCAATGTTTGCATCCTTTACACCCTGCATAGCGGCAATCATAGCCAACTGGGTATAACGGTCGAGCTTGCGAGCCTCCTTACGGTCAATCCATTCATTGATGTTCAGGTCCTTTACTTCGCAAGCGAACTTTGTCTTGAAATTAGTTGTATCGAAATGAGTAATAGGGGCAGCACCGCTCTTTCCAGCAAGGAGGTTCTCCCAAGTTTCCTCAGGAGAATTACCAACTGGAGTCACAGCACCAAGACCTGTTACTACAACTCTCTTTAATTCCATTTATAAAATTTTAGTTGCTAATTTACTTAGCGTTCTCCTCGATGTAAGCGATAGCGTCACCTACAGTAGCAATCTTCTCAGCCTTATCGTCTGGGATAGAGATAGAGAACTCCTTCTCGAACTCCATGATCAACTCTACAGTATCCAAAGAATCTGCACCGAGATCATTTGTGAAGCTTGCCTCTGGCTTAACTTCTGCCTCATCAACACCGAGCTTATCTACGATAATTGCCTTTACTTTGCTTTCAATTTCTGACATAATTGTAACCTTTAAAATGTTTATAATTTAATTTCTAATTAAAAATCTGGGTGCAAAGGAACACTTTTTTTTTGATATAAACAAATATTTTAGCAAAAAAAGTGCTTTTCGGTGCACAAACACCCCCTAATTGTGCATATTTTTCGCCTTTTTTCGCTTTTTTGTTGGCTCTTTGAGATTATTTTGTTACTTTTGTACGGTATTAAATCAAATAGTTCAAACCGTATGACATTTACAGAAAACGCTAACAAGATTTTTAATCAGGCGATAGCCGATTATCACATCAAAGACAACATTGATACTCCTATCAATAATCCATTCGAGGAAGGTACCATTGAGAACCGTCTCTACCTCAAGTGCTGGATTGATACCGTTCAGTGGCATTTCGAGGATATCATCCGCGACCCTCAGATCGATCCTGCAGAGGCGCTCGTCTTGAAGCGCAGAATCGATAAGAGCAACCAGGACCGTACTGATCTCGTAGAGCAGATTGATTCTTACTTCCGCGAGGTTTACAAGGATGTAAAGGTGCTGGATGATGCACGCATCAATACCGAAAGTCCTGCATGGGCTGTTGACCGTCTCAGCATCCTTGCCCTCAAGATTTATCACATGAAGGAGCAGGTGGAGCGCCCGGAGGCTTCTGAAGAGCACAAGGCTAAGTGTCAGGCTAAGCTCAACGTACTCCTCGAACAGCAGGTGGATCTTTCTACTGCCATCGACCAGCTCCTGGAGGACATCGAGGCTGGAAGAAAGTACATGAAGGTCTATCGACAGATGAAGATGTACAACGATCCTTCTACCAACCCTGTACTCTACAAGAAGTAAACCGCAACAACCAGAATAGAAGCAGAGTAGGCTTTGTTTTTTACCATAAAAAGCGAAGCCCGTTCTGTTTTACACCTTATTATATATATAAAGAGACTAAAAAAGATGAAGACAGAGCATATTCTCGTTATTAGATTTTCGGCCATGGGTGACGTTGCCATGACTGTACCTGTGATTTATTCATTGGCAAAGCAGTATCCTCACGTAAGAATCACCGTGTTAAGCCGTTCCTTTGCTCGCCCGTTCTTCGAGAATCTTGCCCCTAATGTCGGTTTCATGGAGGCTGACCTCAAGGGGGAATATAAGGGTGTAAAAGGTCTCAATGCACTCTATCGCCGGCTCATCGCCAAACAGTTTACCGCGATAGCTGACCTTCACAGCGTTTTGCGCTCCAGTTATCTGCGCATGCGCTTCAACCTCTCCAACTTCAAGGTGGCACATATCGACAAGCATCGCAAGGGAAAGCGCAAGCTGGTGGCTTCCTCCGGCAAGGTGATGGAGAAACAGCCATCTTCCTTCCAGAATTACGCCGATGTCTTTGCCAAGTTGGGTTATCCTGTACAGATGGATTTCACTTCTCTCTTCCCGGAAGAAGGAGGAGACCTGAGTCTGCTCCCTGAGCAAGTTTTCCAGGTTACTGTTGATAACAGCAAGGATAAATCCACAGTTATCAACAAGGATGCTCATAACCCAGCGGAACCTTGGATAGGTCTGGCTCCATTCGCTGCCCACGAGGGCAAGATTTATCCGGTACAGCAGATGGAGAAGGTAGTAGAACGCCTGATTCACCATCATCCTCACTGTCGCATCTTCCTTTTCGGAGGTGGACAGACCGAAACTCCGGTGATGGATGCCTGGGAAGAGAAATATCCACAGGTAGTGAATGCTTCAGGCAAGCTCCACGGCATTTCCGACGAACTCATCCTGATGAGTCATCTCCGTCTGATGATCAGTATGGACAGCGGTAACATGCATCTGGCATCTCTGGTCAATACCCCAGTGGTAAGTATCTGGGGAGCCACCCATCCATACGCCGGTTTCATGGGCTGGCATCAGAGTCCCGACAATGCCGTACAGCTCGATATGCCTTGCCGCCCATGCAGCATCTATGGCAACAAGCCGTGTATGCGTGGCGACTTTGCCTGTATGAAGAATATCTCGCCGGAGCTGATTGTAGAAAAAGTTGAGAACGTATTAAATGAAAACGCAAAGAAGAGTCATTAGTGGCTCTTCTTTGCGTTTTATTTCTAATCAGTTATCTACTAATTACCTTTTACAAACTTTTATCACTTCCACCTTGCCAGCCTGCACTTGCAAGTATCCATCTCCCTCAGTGTCTATACCATCCATGCTTATCCTCACATAATAGTTGCCAGGATTCAACTCAATGTCTGTGGTTTTAGTACTGCGTATTTTTGAACTTTTAATGCATACGTAGTTACCAGAGGCATATTGATCTGCAAGATAGACATAAACATCACCAGTTCCCACAGAACCAGACCAATAAGGAAACTCAACCCTAACAAATCCGGTTGTAGGAATATCGTCATCATCTGATGAACAACCTACAAATGTAAACAGGCTCATAATAGCAAAAGCTAAACTAATGAGCATACTCATTTTCTTTCCCATAACGTTTATTATTAATAAAGTAACTGTTCTGAACGCAAAATTAAGTAATTTTTCTGAGATATCAAACATATTAAGTGTTAAAAGTTCATTAAGAAACAATATAATGGCACTTTTAATAACCCGTGGATAAGTGTATGGAAAACCACAGGAATAACTATTTAATAACTTTGTGGATATCCACCGCTCCCATCCCGAAACCCGAAGAATAGGGATATCCACAGGGTTATTAATAAGTTTTTAGAAACTTTTTCGCAGTTTTTGACGGAAAAAAGATATAAACTTATTAACTTTGCACCGAATTGGGGAAATGTTGATAAAAGAGCTAATCCTTTAAAGACCAAGAAAAAGATTTCCAAGTCGAATACGGATAACTCTGCATAAGATATGGATAATGAAAAAAGCAAATTTAGAAGGTGTTTTTTATCCACTTATCCACGACATATCATCATCCTTATAATCTCTTTTTAAAAATAAGAAATAAAAAATATAATATTAATGTTATGGTGAAAAAAGAATGGATTGAGAAAGGTTACGTGGATGAACCAATCGACGAAACCTTAGACTTGAAAGCTGAAATCAGAAAGCTTTGCAAGGAGAAAGATGCGATTATCCTGGCACACTACTACACAGTAGGCGAGATTCAGGATATTGCCGACTTTGTGGGTGATTCTCTGGCTTTGGCTCGTAAGGCTGCTGAAACAGAAGCTAAGGTGATGGTAATGTGCGGTGTGCATTTCATGGCTGAAACCTGCAAGCTCTTGAGTCCAGACAAGATTGTGCTCTGCCCTGATCTGAATGCCGGCTGCTCGCTTGCCGACAGCTGCAAGGCTGAGGATCTGAAGAAGTATAAGGAAGAGCACCCAGGCTACCAGGTGGTAAGCTATGTGAATACCACCGCTGCCGTGAAGGCTTTGACCGATTGCGTGGTGACCAGTGGCAATGCCAAGAAGGTAATCGACAGTTTCCCACAGGATGCAAAGATTATCTTTGGTCCTGATTACAACCTCGGCAACTATATCAACAGCGTAACAGGCAGAAACATGCTGCTCTGGAACGGTGGCTGCCATGTACACGAGAAATTCTCGGTAGAGGCTATCATCAAGTTGAAGCAGGAGCATCCTGAGGCTGTTGTGATGGCTCACCTGGAGTGCAAGGCACCGGTGCTTGCCGTAGCCGATGTGAAGGGTTCTACCGCCACGATGCTGCATTATGCCCAGGAGCATCCTGAAATCAAGGAGTATATCATCGCCACAGAGGCAGGTATCCTGCATGAATTGGAGCGCAACTGCCCTGACGTCATCTTCTATCCTGTACCACCAGAGGTAAGTGAGGGTGGAGTAGGTTGCAGCTGCAATGAGTGCGAGTATATGAAGATGAATTCATTGAAGAAGATCTACAATTGTCTGAAGTTCGGCTGGCCTACAGTAGAAGTGGCAGAAGATATTGCCAAGGATGCTGTGAAGCCTATAGAAAAGATGCTTTCGCTTTCATAGAAAAAAGGTTATAGGCTTATGGGAGATATCTTATAGAATTATAGAAAAAAGGTTATAGGCTTATAGAAAAAAGTTATAAGCCCTAACGATTTTTTATATTCAGTGATTTTGAATCTCCGTTCAATAGTTTTGAATGTGCGTTCAATGATTTTGAATGTACGTTCAAAACTATTGAACGGAGATTTTCTTTAATAGTATCAACATTTACCATTAAGGATATTCCTATTTTCCTTTAACGGTGTTTTTATTTTCCCTTAAGGATAATTCTATTTTCCCTTAATAGTATGCCTATTTTCCCTTATGGGATTGAGCCGTCATTAAACTAGTTTTGCCACTATTTAATTCATCAAAATAGAAACGACAAGGCTTATGAAAAGACTATACTTGCAAAAATCCCTCAATGAGGGATAAAAATGATTAAATTCATCCCTCATTGAGGGATTATTTGTATCGTTGCTGCAGTTTTTAATGATATTCATCTAAAAGATAACCCAAGCCTGATGTCTGTACTCACCCCTAATCCAAACATAGGAAATTTAAGGGAAACTTTCTTCTATAGAGTTATTCTGTTAACCACTACCAAATAATTTATGATAAATTTGTTTATTGCCAATAAATAAATCTACGTTTTTTTATTTACTAGCAATAAATAGATTGGTGATATTTTGAGAAAATATTCTTGCAGCCTCATTGATGCCCAGCATGGAGACACCTTCCGTTGTTGCAAAGCAAATCTTCGACAGAGAGTCCAAGGAGTACTCCCTGCCGAAATATCTACATATCATCTGCAGGCAGGTGATACCGCATTGCATGCTGTCATACTGTCGAACAAGTCTTACGCTGACGGCTCAATCTAAAAGATGTTAAACAATAATAATTTAAAGGAGTTTATCTTCTAAGCATCTTTATTTTTTCGTATCTTTGCGAAAAGTTTCGTTACGAAAAAAATCGATTATGGAAAATCCTTTTAAATTTGGCTCATTGGTTGATGCCCCATACTTTACAGACAGAGTGAAAGAACTGGACTACATCGTACAGTTTCTCAAGAGCGAGAACCATCTCGTTCTTATGTCACCACGACGTTTTGGCAAATCAAGTCTCGTAAAAAAGGCTGTTGTCCAAACCCAACGACCATACCTATGGCTCAATATGCAAGCCGTGCTCAGCAAAGAAGATTTTGCGGCAAAGCTTCTGAAGGAACTGCTCAATCAATTCAAACTGGAAAAGATGAAGCACTATCTTCGTAACTTCCGCATCATTCCTTCTATCAACATGAACCCGATGACAGACGAGCTATCGGTTTCATTCCAACCATCAACCGACAATGGAACAACTGCAATAGAAGATGTTTTAAATACAATTCAGAAGGTTTCTACACCTCAAAACAAACTGATTGTTGTCTTTGACGAGTTTCAAAGTATCCTGGAAATCGATAAAAACATGGATAAGCAGCTCCGTTCCATCATGCAGGAACAGACAGGCATCAATTACATCTTTCTGGGCAGCCAGGAATCGATGATGACAGATATCTTTGAACGTGTGAAGTCTCCGTTCTATCATTTTGGAATGCTGATGAGACTCAACAAGATTCCATACGAAGATTTCAAATCATATATTGCAGACAGATTGAAAGATGTATCAGAGCAGCCTACTCAAATTGCAGACGAGATACTGGCCTTTACAAGTTGCCATCCATACTACACGCAACAGCTTTCATTCGCAGTTTGGAACAACCTGGAAGCTGGCAAAAACGAGGATGTACTCCAACTCGCCGTAGAAGATATCATAACGACCCATGATTTAGACTACGAACGTTTATGGCTGAATTTCAATAAGACAGACAAATATGTAATGGTCAGTATCTGCGAGGGCAACAATCCTGCACAAGACAGGAACCAACCTACCAGCACGATGACCAGTGCCCTATTGCGTTTAAGCAAGAAAGGCTACATCATCCGAAGTGACAGATATGAAATAGAAGACCCATTCTTCAGGAAATGGATACTCAAGAATATGATTGAGTAAGATTATATACTGAGAAATCACCAGCGAAGCTTTACTACTGCTTCGCTGGCGATTTTATTCCATATCAAACGCATTTTAGTTTCCCAGTTCCAACTGATTCTTTACAAGGTTATAATATGCCCCTCGCTTAGCGGTCAATGACTCATGGTTGCCTACCTCAACCACCTTACCCTGGTTGAGGACTACGATTTGGTCGGCATTCTTTACCGTACTCAGGCGATGAGCAACAATCACAACCGTCTTGCCTTGATAGAACTTATCCAGGTTTTCCACGATATTACGCTCATTGTTGGCATCGAGCGAGTTGGTTGCCTCGTCAAGGAAGATATAGTCAGGATTCTTATAAACAGCTCTCGCTATCAGGATGCGCTGCTTCTGTCCCTGGCTCAGTCCTACGCCATCACGCCCTATCTTGGTGTTGAACTTCAGCGGCAAGGCCATCACATAATCCTTGATGCAAGCTATCTCAGCTGCTCTCATCAAACGGTCTTCATCTATCTCTGCATCATCCACAGCTATGTTGCGCCCGATGCTCTCCGAGAAGATGACACCCTCCTGCATCACAACTCCACACTGTCGGCGCCACCATTTCCTGTTGAGCTGATTGATGTCGGTATCGCCGATGGTGATTTTTCCTTCCAGCACCGGGTAGTAACCCAGCATCAATCGGATGAGCGTGGTCTTTCCGCTGCCCGATGCTCCCACTATCGCCGTCACCTTGCCTTGAGGAATATGAATATCCACCCCGTCTATTGTCTTTCTGAGGGCATGAGGATCATACTTGAACATGATGTTGCTGATATGGATACCATCCTCAGGATGATCAAGACCTGCCAGCAAGCCATCCTTTCCATTCTCATCGTCCATCTGATGAATCTCATTGATACGTTCCAGACTGATTTTTACATCCTGAACGGAATAGAAGAAGTTCATGAGTTGCTCCACCGGCGAGTTGAGCTGTCCGATGATATATTGCACGGCGAGCATCATACCCAAGGTCATGTGCCCCTGGATTACCGCCGTAGCAGCAACCACCGTCACCACGATATTCTTCACCTCATTGATGAAAATACTGCCTGCCTCCTGGGTCTGCTGTAGTTTTAGAGATTTCTGCTGCACCCTGAAAAGATTCACCTGTGTCTCCTCCCACTCCTTTCGCTTGCGCTGCTCGCAATCCTGCAACTTGATTTCCTGCATCGAAGTAATGAACTCGTATGTTCTGTTGTTATTGATGGCCTGCTGCTCGAAGAGTTCATAATCGAGCACCTTTCTTCGACGCAGGAAGAGAGCCATCCATCCTCCGTACAGGATGCTGCCAAGCAAGAAGATGGCAAACACTACTTTATTATATATAAAGAGCACCACCGAAAACACCACGAAGGTAAGCATGGCAAAGGTGATGTTGAGCGTCTGCTGGGTGAGGAAGTTGTTCACACGACTATGATCGTTCATTCTCTGCATCAAGTCGCCCATCAGTTTGGTGTCGAAGAAAGACATCGGCAGTTTTAGCAGTTTGATGAAGAAGTCGCTCACCAGGGAGATATTGATCCGCATGGAGATACGGAGCAGGAACCATCGGCGGGCGAAGTCTATCGCAGTTCGGCTGATGGTGAGCATCAACTGACCTAAGAGAATGAGCCAGATGAACCCAATGTCTTGGTTCTTGATACCGACATCCACGATGGATTGGGTAAGGAACGGCAACACCAGCTGCAGGGCACTGCCCGCAAGCAGTCCCAAGACAATCCAGGAGAATGCCTTGCGGTATTTCTTGAAATATCTAAAAAGGAACTTGAAGGAACGCTTCTCCTTCTGTCTATCTTCTCCTTCCATCTGATAGGTGAAGAAGGCAGGAGTGGTCTCGAAGAACATGGCGATACCCTTGTCCTCGTCATTAGAGCGAGTGCTTATCCAATGCCGTCTGAATTCTTCAAGATTATAAGTTGTCTTACCCTTGCCAGGGTCTGCGATATAGAATTTCTTGCCCTTCTTCACCTTATATAATACCACGAAATGGTTCTGGTTCCAATGAAGGATGCAAGGGAGCGGAGTCTCGCTCAGTTCCTCTATTGTAGCCCTTGCCGAAACCGTTTGAAATCCCAATATTCTTGCAGCCTCGTTGATGCCCAGCATGGAGACACCTTCCGTTGTGGCAAAGCAAATCTTCGACAGAGAGTCCAACGAGTACTCCCTGCCGAAAAACCTACATACCATTTGCAGGCAGGTGATACCGCATTGCATGCTGTCATGCTGATGTTCTATCTTTATATGTGCCATTACTAAAAATGAAAGAATATAGACATTAATATTGTTCTACCTCGCAACTGATACTCCTTGCTCGTACGGGTCAACCCAGAATAAACAGTATAGCCGTAGGTGCGCTGATTGAAAAGATTGAGCGCAGTCAGGCTCAACTCCATACCATTCCTGAAGCCATAACTGGTGGATGCATCGGCAAGAGTAAGATTCTTGTGCTGATGATCTGCTATCTGATTGCGATAATGCTCTCCATGCAACTTGATGAACCATGACTTCAATGGCTGGAAGTTGAAAGTGAGATGCTGGGCAAGATTGGTAGAGGAAGAATCGAAACCCAAATTCTTCAATACCATCTTATCCTTATCCCAGTTCAGCTCATAGGTGAAATTGAACCAATCCACAGGACGACCACTCCATTTTGCCGACAACATATAGTTATCAGATGAATAGGCTGAAGGAGAATCGTTCTGACGCAGGAAGCCATCAAACCTCAGATAATCAAAACCTACGCTAACGAGTCCATGCATGAATCCCAATCCCTTACTTACCTTTCCACCAGCCATCAGGTTTTCAGAACTGCTGCTGTTGGAGAAATAGGAGTTGATGATATAATCACCCACAAAATCACGAGCCACCGTAAGATGACTGTCAGACCAGCTCTTGCGGATGTAGGCATTGGCAAAGATGGTAGCAAGAGGACGCTTATAGTTGATGTTAAAGGAAACATGCTTGCTCTTGTCGGCGGTATAATCCACGAAACCCGTATAAAGATTACGGTAATCACGCATCAGCAGTCCCTGATAGAAATTCTGTTCATCCACTTCCCGCTGAGCGATTCCACCGGAAAGCGTAGCCTGCAAACAGGCTGTAAGGAAATAGCTCACGCTGAGTTGAGGAGCAACCTGTGTCTTGCTGGCGTTCTCTTTCGCTCCCATCAACTTATCATTATAATAATAAGGTGTAAAGGTGATAGGCATCTGGAAACGGATATGCCAGCCACCCTGATTATACTCTGCCTCCGGCGATGCATAGGCACGGAAGAAGGTCATGTCCAACTGATTGCGCATATTACCCAGGGAATCGGGCACTCCCTCCAGATGACTCTTCATCGTTCTGCTCAATACCTGCAAGCCAACCTTCATTATGACGGTAAAAGGCTTGAGGAAAAAGCCGAGCGAAGTATTGGTATGACTGAAGAATGCTGCCGAACGAACGCTTTGATAAGCCGTTTGCTGCGAATGATTAACAGATAGGGAGTGCGGATTCACCATATAAGCATTATACGTGTTGAAGGTATAGGTTCGCTTACCACTCCGTTGCAACAGTTCCAGTTTGTCTGATACTTTATATTTCGGCATCTTGACTTGCTGATGATTAGGATAAGAGCCGTCAATATCCATCATGATATCATTCCAAGCCAGGTCGGTGGAAAGCTGATTGGCTACATACGCCTTTTCGCCATTCGAAGTCAGCGTAAAGTCGGCAACCAATCTGTTCTGCTTCTGCTTTGCCTGTTCATCCTCTACATCATAAATGGTTGAATCATTCAGGAAATACTGGGTATTACTGAATGAGGAAGAAAGAAGACGGTCGTGGGTATAGACTATCTGAGAAGACAAATCCGTATTTTTGCCTAACACCCAGAGATTATTGGTGGTGAAAACATGGGTCTGGTTCTTACGCACACGGCTGTCTGAAATATCCGCCAGCTGGTCGGGCGTAACATTCACATAATCTTTCAGATTATAAGAATTTCTCATCACTCCAGTGCCATCATCCGAAAAGAGGAGATTGCCTTCACCGGTTACATCCGTACCTATATTATTACTCTTGAAGGTATTGAGCGACTGGGCTTTCTTGGCAAAGCGCATCAACGACATCTCGCCTTCCCAGACATTCAGCTTACCAAACTTCTCCCCTTTCTTCTGCTCCATACCGCCACCTGCCTTCAACGTTCCTACCAGACGACTCTTGGCAGATTCCTTCAGTTTGATGTTGATGGCAGGGTCTTGCGAAAACGACATATCTTCCAAAGCCTTGATAGGTTGATGATTGGTCATCACCTCTACCGAACCGACATCCTTCTGATGGATATTGTTGGTGGCGATGGAATAGCGGCCGCCGAGCATATCATGTCCTTCGATATAAAACTTATTGATAGCCTTGCCGTTATATTTGATTTCTCCCTTATCCGACACCTCCATTCCCGGCATCTTCTTCAAGACATCAGCCAGACTCTTGTCGTTGGCATCGGCAAAGCTTGCCACATTGTAGGAGATGGTATCGCCTCGCTGCCGGATGCTTGGAGCCTTCACCACAACATCCTTCAACTTTGTAGCCTGCTCCGTCAGGAGTACATCATATTGGGTAGTATCCTTTGATAAGGGGATAACTTTCGTAGCATATCCCATCATCGAGAAATGCAGCACGTTGTTTCCTTCAGGCATAGCATTAAGATTTATCTGATAACTTCCATCCTCTTGTGTCTTGGAAAATTTCAAAATTCGATTACCTCCCTTTGGTCGGATAGTTACCATCACTCCCTGCAATCCCTTACCAGTATAGGCATCCTCAACTTTACCCGACAAAGTAACTTGCTGGGCATAAGTTAAATTTGCACAAATCAAACATATTAATACAATCAACTGTCTCATACTTTTTTTTCTTGAGAATAAATCATACATAAATCCAGTAACACATAAGGCAAATCTGCTAGAGAATAGCAAGAAGGAAAAATCCTGTTGTTTATCCATACCATAGGCACCTGCCTTTCATCTGCCATGGCATCTAGCTGATTGTTAAATCTTTCCAAGATTGCCTCTATGTCTTTTGATGTCACTTCAATCTTTGTCTGCAAATCTTTTATTGATTCCTTCTTATACCAATATTTTAGAACCGCAAGTTTTCTATTCGTGTTCTCCCCACTAGCCAAATACTGATATAGATAGAGTTGAGGTAAATTTACTTCATTAACAGAAGTGGCTTTCACCCCATCAAAGTAGATTTGCCAATTAATGTAATCTGGATATTTACGAAGCAACTCTATCATTTCAAAGGCAACCTTTTTACAGGTCTTACACCAAGGACTCATATAAGTCGTAATAGTCAATGGTGCTTCTGAGTCGCCAAGCATTATTGAGTCTTCATTTGCCAGAAGCGTTGTTTTTGCCATAAAGGAATATCCCAAAACACTCTGCATTCGTTTTATTCGCAGTTCATTTATTCTCGTTGAGAAAGCTCGTTGCTTTGCACCTGCATAATATTCACACATATAAAGAAGACCACTACTAGCCAAGACAACCATAAGGAAATACAATCCTACATCTAGAGAGAAAGAAGTCGGAATACCTTTGACAGGAAAAGCCAATATACTATTAACAACAAGAATCCCCATTATCCCCAAACATAAGAGACAGAAACGTTTAGCAAATAGTTGATATGATATTGACACGACAGCTAACAGTAATAGTCCCATCGAGGTTATTGCCAACCAATCATATATTGCTGATGGATTAGGACTACTAACTGCCAGCACAGTAGCCAAAGTACAAGAAAAGAAATAAATAAACCCCATTCGTCCCAAATTGACCTTACGAAACAGCACACCCCAGCGTTCCAAGTCCAACTTCTGACAGTCAAGCCTAGTATTAGCTATGCAAAAATGTTCAAAAATATTATAGTAAGGAGATGAAGACTGCATTATTACCCCAAAGCAGAGTATGCCTCCCATCACATCCAATAAGCAATTGGCACTTGCCAACGATGACAAATGTAAACTGATTAAAAACAATGCCACTATACAAAGTAATAAAGAAGAGTGTATAAATGTTTTAAGTCGTTCCTTTTCTTGATTTCTTTCTTTGATATTTTCAATAGCGACAACTATTCCCGTCCATTCTTTCTTAAAATCACTTGCAGAGACTACTCTCTTAAGCCTTCCCTCATAATAAATAGCATCAGTTTCTGTTATTTCTTTCACAAAGACAAACGAATCTTTACCATCATGGCTCAATTGTCCCAAGAAAGGTTTCCCCCATTTTATAGTAGAGGCATAGTCTGCCCGAAAAACACTAGCCTTAGCCCCCAAACAAGTATAAGTCTGAACGATGGATAGTGCAGTAATATCCGTTGGAGAAGACAACAGACATAATTGCAACTCCTCCGCACGAAAATGTACAGAAGCTGCCTTAAGATGTTTAGAAAGTATTTCCACCAAATAGGTTAAATCCGTTTTTCTCATAATGCAACTCTTATTCTCTTTCTATTAAATCATATTTTAGAGCTTCATCCACGCTACCTAGAGAGATACCTGTAGAAGCCTCATTTATACTATTTTGATTCCTCAAATATCTATACTTTGATAACAAGAAGTCTTTTCTATCTGTTTTCTGAAAATGTTTAAAATCTTTATCTAATATACCAAAAGTGATTGGTGTTGCACTAACCTGTTGCATTCCATTAATACAAAAGTAGTATTGCTTTCCTCTATCATATACTTCCATGATTAACCCAGGGAGACCACAGAATTTCAAAGGTCCATCACTTACAGGAACATCCAAGGCAAACCAAGCTGTCCATTTTCTTCCCCTGAAACTACAAGTAGCCTTTTGACATTCATGTCCAAGAACAACCTTCATGCTGTCACTTTCTATATTCCACTCCTGTGAGTTTAAAGCATCTTCATAAAGGTAATTTTGTCCCAGCAAGAAGTCGGTAACAGTTATCTTTCCTTGCGGATAATTCTTGTAGATGGTTGCAGACATTCTGCGATGTGGTATGGCATTGTGTAATTGCTTTCCTTTCAATCCTTTTCCAACAGCTTCAGCCAAGAAGCTATCCCATAGTTTATCGCCATTAGGAGAAGCCATCAGAGAATCACACTGATAAGTATAATAGCTATAGCATTTAGAACACTCCGCTCCAATCTGCAGATAGAGCAAATCTTCCTTGCGCTGTTGTTCTCCAGTCAGCGTATCCGTAAGATATTCATATACATAGCTACACAGCATATTAGCCGTATCTATCTTCTTATTTTGGGCAAAGCCAATAAGATAAAAAGTTAAAAATAGAAATATGAAACACTTTCTCTTCATGATTCCTTAATATAGGTTGCAGTCTATGCTCCCAATAAAGCACAGACTGCAACATTTGACATTACATGCAATTTCTATGATAAGCCTCAACAGCATTATTAAAGTTCTTTTGATCCATGTTACACTCGCGCATCATCTTCTTGAGCTGAGCGCAATATTCCTCACGTGAGATGCCACCAGCAATAGCCTGCATCTCAAACAAATTCATTTTCTCCATAACTTTTTCTTGTTTAAAATTAACATTCTATTCTCTTTCTATTAAGTCATAATTACGTTGAGAATCTGACGAGTCCAGCGATATTCCTGTCATCGCCTCATTTATGCTATTTGAATTACGAAAGTAATTATATTCTAACTTTAGGAAAGATTTTCTATCTATTCTTATCCGCTTTCTATTGAAAACATCAAAAACAATAGGGGTGTCAGCTACTTTCTGTAATCCTTTTATACAAAAATATTGCTGTCTTCCTTCATCATATACTTCCATTATCAACCCGGGGAGACCATAAAACTTCCAAGGACCATCACTAATTGGAACATCCAATGCAAACCATGCTGTCCAAGAACGACCACGGAATTTGCAAGTTGCCTTCTGACAGTTATAGCCTAAGATATTTTTAATACTATCTCCGTCTATATCCCAATCCTGTATACCTAAGCTATCATCATATACATAATATTGAGACATGAGACAATCGGTTACAGTTATCATATTATCATGAGGATATTTTTTATAAATACATGTGGTCATTCGGCTATGTGGAAAAGAATTGGTCATATACCCTTCTCGCTTAATCGCTTCTTTAAACAATGCACGAAACTTTGCTTTGCCATCCACTGTAGATTTTAAAGAATCCGACTGATACGTATAATAGCTGTAGCATTTTGAGATATTTTTCCCGATAGCCAAAAAAAGCAAATCTTCTTCTTTCTCATCATTCTTTATCGTATCTTTCGAATAACAATAATAATATGAGCACAAAAATTGCCCATGATCTATCACCTCATTCTTAGCTTGCAACAAAAGTGCATAAAAGAATAATACCGATATACTTATTAAATTCCTCATAATAACCGTATTTTTACAATGAACAGCCTCAATACCCCCTAAAAGATATTGAGACTATTACATAGATTTTTACTTAGCAATTCTGCGCAAATGATTTTGCAGCAGCTCTCTTTTCACTTTTAGTGAACTTACCCCAATTATCTGACATAATTGCATCAAGCTCTGCGCAATACTCCTCACGTGAGATGCCACCAGCAATAGCTTGCATCTCAAACAAATTCATTTTCTCCATAATTTTTAAAATTAAGAGTTTATACCATGTTAACTATCTTGGAAGACTATCGTGCTTCTTAGAAGGTACGCCTTTGAACAGTGAGGTCTGTAAATAATATCGTCGACTTATTATTCTCTTGTTTTTATGACTATTCCCAAATGATGTCATCCCCATCTGGTTCTTCATCATTATCGATGTAAAACCATTGACCATTAGGAGCACGCCACCAATAACCACCGCCTACAACATGGCTCAAATCTAATTCTTTCAATATATCCATACTACTTACCAATTAGTTTGATTAAACTTTCTGGCTGCAAAATTAGTTCGATTTGCCCAAACCACCAAACTTTTTACATCATTTTTCACATAATATTTACCCCCCCCAGATTATGATGTAAAAATGATGTTAGAAAGCACGCTACTTTGAAAAATTATTTGTATTTTTGCACTTTTAAAGTTTAATAGTTAAAAAAATAAACATGAAAAAATATTATTGTATAACAGTTTTAGCACTTATCGTTGTTACTTTGCTACAAGTATATAACATGTCTTTGCAGCACAAAAACTATATCCTCAATGAAACAGACAAGATAAATTCTGTACTAAGAATTGCTATCGATGAAGAATATGCAATACGAGCACATAAGAACAAGCACTCACATAATGATGGGAAACAGCGAGTTTACTATAAGTCTATGACAGAAGAAGACTTTCTTAAAGCAAAGCCAAAGAAAGAAGATATTATTGATTTTGCCGAAATCAATATTCAAAATCTTAGAGACAATGATATTGCCGAAACAGAAGCTGAAGCTATGGGGTTATTGAGCAAAGATATTCTTACCACTAAAGGTAATCCTATCAACCTTGCCAAACTCTCCCAAATATTCAAGAAGAATCTAAATGAAGACTTTACCAACACCTTATTAATATTAGACGAGAACAAAAAAGTCATTAAGAGTTATGGGCAAACAAAGGACATTGAGACTTGGCAGGCTAGCAAGCCTATCGCCATTGGGCTCAAACCTGTCCGTTTCGTACAGGCAAAGGTAGATATAACTCCATCTTCTTTCATCATAAATTCTATAGAGACTCTAATCTCTACCATACTGCTAGCTCTTATCATCGTCTTCTGCGTAGGATACCAGATGACTGCCATCAGATACAAGGAAGACCTTCTGAGAAATCGTGAAGTAAGCCTTCATGGAACTGTACACGACTTGAAAGCACCATTGGCGAGCATCTTGCTAAAGTTGGGATTCATCCAAGACTGTATCAAGGATGCTGACTTGAAGGAGATGATTACTTCTTCTGAAAGACAAATCAAGAATCTTGCCAATACCATCAAAACGATACTGATTACCTCCAAGGCCTGTGAAAGCAAGTTGGTTATCAACAAAGAGCAAGTTGACATCATCGAGCTGACGCAACAAGCGCAAGAACAAATAGATATCAACTATGCCAGCAAGCCACATGCCATCGGCATCCATGACCATCGTGAAGAGAATGCACTGGTGTATGCAGATAAGTATCTGATAGAAAATGTGATGCTCAATCTGATGGAAAATGCCGTTAAATACTCTGACAAGGAGGCAAACGTTGAAGTCAACATCAAACAGGATGAACATTTCACCATCATCAGCGTGTCTGACCATGGCGTAGGCATCGACAAGAAATATCAAAAGAAGATTTTCGAGCAGTTCTATCGCATACCAGCCACACACCATAAGAGCGGATATGGTATAGGCCTTGCCATGGTAAAATATGCCGTCAAGGCACATGGCGGAACCATCAAGGTGGTGAGCGAACTCGGCAAGGGCAGCACCTTTACATTTACATTGCCGCTCAAATAAAAGCAACAAATCGTAATGGACAAGGAACAAGATAAAACATTATAAAATAAGAAATATGGAAAAGATAAAAGTACTATTGGTCGATGATGACCTGGATTTCGGCAACACAGCAGTCCTGCTACTTAAAAAAGCAGGCTATGAAGTGTACTTTCAAAACACGCTGTTTGGAGTAGAAAGCCTTATCATGAAGTTGTCTCCCAACCTCATCATCCTCGATGTGATGATAGGAGAAGAGAACAGTCTGGAAAGAATCAACGACATCCGACTTGCCGCAGAAGACATCCCTATCATGTGTGTATCTTCATTACATGATCCAGAACTCAAAACCGAGGCCGCCAACAATGGCGCGATGATTTACATAGAGAAGCCTTTCGACAGCCGTGAGTTCCTGGGATGGGTAAACCGCTATGCCAAGCGCAAAGACTTCAGCAATTCCCGTATGATAAACATGGGAGCCTACACCGTAGATACAGAGACTCATGTGCTCAGCTTCCGTGGCTGCAACGAGAAGACGCTGGGCAATACCGAGTTTGCTACACTCAAGCTATTATGGATCAATAAGGGCGAAGTCGTGACACGCCAAGACCTCAAGGATACAGTTTGGAGAGGTGTACAATGTCGCGAAGAAAGTCTCAATAATGTGATGTACAACTTGCGACGATATTTCGCCAAGGATGCCTCCATCCACTTGGATACCCTTCGCGGTGAAGGATTCAAGATGTGGATGGATGAGTAGTTTAATAACGACTCAATCCCATAAGGGAAAATAAAAACACCATTAAGGGAAAATAGGAATATCCTTAATGGTAAATGTTGATACTATTAAAGAAAATCTCCGTTCAGCGACGTTGAATATACATTCAGCGTCGTTGAACGCACATTCAACGTCGCTGAACGGAGATTCGACGTCGCTGAATATAAAAGATCATTAGGGCTTATCCTCTTCAGCGCCATTCCTCTACTCTCCAAAGATCGTTACCTTTATATATAATAGCAATCTTGTGTATAGGCTTGCCGCTCATCAGCTTTGGCAATCTTGTGTCTTGAGTATATTGGTCTAATTGCGCCTTTGCTTCTTCTAAAGCCTTCATGCCTTCTTCATCGGTATCACCTGATTTCAGATACTTCAACTCCAGGAGATAGGCATGGGCAACCTCTGGGAAACGGGTGAGGTCAGGAATCATCGTCAAGTCACAATAGCCGCCGTTCAGCTCCATTTCCTGGATGATGTAGTAATAACCACTATGGTTGAGATAAGCGGCGATGAACCCTTGCAGGTTGCGCTCTGCCTGAATGCTGGAGTGGATGCTCGTGCAGTCCTTATAACCCTCGGCAATGTATTCGATGGCTGGCTTGATGTTACCATCCAGAGCCATTACATCGTATCGGTCGGCAAGATGATTATTGTTGATTTTAGTATCCTTGTTGTATTCATCCAACACATAGCCGTAATATTGGCGGCGTACATTCTCGTTAGGGATTCCCAACTTTACTCTTCTGCCACGCTTGCCAATGATGGTCAGCATGCCGTAATAGTAGAGCAGGCTGGGGAACAGATCTGGGTCAACCAAGTCTTCAGCAGGGAAACTTTCTCTCAGTTCTGCCCAGATGTAACCTTGGTTGATGATTTCTTTCAGTACGCTCTTGCGGTCGCCTTGCAGCTTGTCCAGGAAGATGATCTTCTTCATCTTGGCATAATCAGTTATGGTGTTTGGGTCTACCATCTCATCCGGTGCTTTGCCAAAACGGATGAAATGGCGAAGATAATAGATAACCATATCCGAATTGAACATCTTTGGGTCTGTGACCAGGCTGTCCTTTGCGAAACAATAGTTGTCATACCAAGGCTTCATGTCAGTAATCAGCTGGTCGGTCGGAACCTTGATGAGTCCTACTTCTCTGTAGTATTCTATCATTTCTCGCACCTCGTTCTCGCTGAATCCCAGCATCATGTTGAACATGGGATCCATGGAGAGATTGGTGCCGATGTTATAGCCACTGTTGAGGTCGTTCACGGTGACAGGACTAACTCCCATCATCATGATGCGCTGGAACATTCCCTTGAATAGCTTGAAGAAGTCACGATAGAAGCCTTGTGCATGAGTCAAGGCGTGATACACAGCTTCTCCTTCCTCGCTCAGGATGTTGTTGGTGAAATTGTCGTACTCGTCGATGATGAGGTAAAGTTGCGTACCCTTGCTCTTGGAATAAGAATTCAGTGCATTTAGCTTATAGGAGGCACCGGAAAAGCCAAGGTATTCCTCCATGTTGAAATCTTCATCATAATAGGCTGCATACTTTTTGATGAAACCATCGAGTACGCTGTTGCAATATAAATTGAAGTTTTCTTCCAAAGTACCAGGACCAGCCGCTGCTCTGGAAAAATCGAAGTATAAGACTTGGTATTTGCCAAGTCCTTCGGTTGGATGCGACTCAATCCAAGTATCCTTGAATGTGGTATGGAACGAGTCTTTCTTCTCGATGTCGTAGTAGGCTTGAAGCATCGTGAGGAAGACACTCTTGCCAAAACGGCGTGGGCGGATGAGATAGAGAAAGTCTCCTGCTTCCTCCATTTTTGGAATATACATCGTCTTATCAGCACAGTATCTGTTCTGACTCTTAATCCAGGTATAATCGGCAACGCCGTATGGTAATCTCTTGTAATCCATATCTTCTTCGTTTTATAGAGTGCAACTTATTCGATTGCAAAGATAGTGGAAATAATTGGGAATAGCAAGGCTTTTTTCAAAAACTTCCTTAAATGATATCCTTCGTTCCAATATCCTGTAGGCGACGTCTTTTTATAACAAGAGCCTAGGCTAACAGGCTCTTGTAATATTCTTCATATTGTTTAGCTACCTTTATGTATTCATGATGCTTGCTGATGTATTCGATGCTCTGTTGCTTAAGCTGCGGTATCAGTTCCGGGTGAAGCACCAGGTGCTCCAACTCTTGATATACGCTCTCATAGTTGGGCAGCACATTGATGATGGGACGGAGATGCTCTTCGTGGATAATCTCGTAGTTTTCCGGTTCTCCACCGCCTATGCAGATGATGCCCCTCGCCATTGCCTCCAGCGGATTCATCGATGGAGTATAACTGTAGAGCTGGTCGAGGATGGCATCGCTGCCGTTCATCATCTTTACATATTCCGCAAAAGGTACGTTTTGGGCGATACGCAGTTCTACCTTTTCCGGATATTTCTCGGCGATTGCCTGGGCAGCCTTCAGCATGATGTCCGTACCCTTATACTCACTTCTGGTTTTGTTGATACCTATGAATAACTTCAACTTTTGGGAAGGTCTTCTGGGAATATCTACAGAAGATGTCTCTACAGAAGATGTATCTACAGAAGATGCCCCTTTTTCCCTATTCTGATGGGATTGTGAATAAGTATGGATAGGATAGGGGATAAACGTGGTTTTCTGTGGAAAATGCGGTTGATAACATACCCAGTATTCATAAAGTCCCGCTATGATGCCGTCGCAATCCTCAGCAATCATCCGGTTGAGTCTTTCCTTGGCGGTTCCCAGCCAGTCTTTTCTTTCTTTCAGGGCATCGGCATTGGTGCGTAAATCATCTCCTATATTGAAATCACTGTATCTCAATGGCTTATCCTGGCAGCAGACGCTTACCCAATAGTAATCCATACCGAATGCAGCCAGCACCACCTTCCTGTTGTGCTTTCTCAAATACCGGTAAATCGGGAAGATACGATCAGCCTTCAACTCCAGAAACATCGGGTTGATGAGCTGGACGATGTCATATCCCCTTAACTTATGCACAATTGTGTATAACTTTATCAAATATAGGATTCCACCTAGTTTTCCAGGCTTTCTCACCATATTGATATCTCGTGGATAATTCTTCCAGAAGTCGCCGTTGGAGAGCACGGTAACCTCATGCCCCAGCTTGCGGAGTCCCTCGGCAAGTGTGGCATGTACGTTACTGTATTCTCCCATTAATAGAATCTTCATCTTCCTGATATAATCTTTATTTATCTGATAAAATCTTCCTCCTTTTCAATTATTTCTTGATGAAAAAGAGGAGCGCCATTCTTCCTACGTATGTACCTATCATCTTTCTGAACATGGTATATTTCTTGGTGTATTCCTTGTCAGGAAGTGGATAGAGTCCATGCTTTCTCAACTTCTTGATGGCGTGGTTCAGGGCTATCAGCGAATGTTTCAGACGGATATTGTTCACCAGATAATCCATCGAGAGTTGGGCGATGCGGCGACTCAGCGCCTGTCTTTCTGCCACCGGAATCTTATCCAGCAGTTTCTGCAGATTCAGGATTACCTCCAGACTGTTATCCATTTTCTGGCTAATCTTCTCATGATCCATCTGATGGGTTACGGAGTTCGGATTCTCACGATAGTAATAAGCCTCTGTCTCCATCTTGAAGATTCTTTCGGCACGCAAGAAGAGCTGAGAGGTAAACTCCTCATCTTCTCCATATACGATGCCCGGCGTAAACTGCAGGGTTCCTCTGATGCTGCTGCGGAAAATATAGGAGCAGGCAGAACCATGCAGGTTATGATTGCTCATATAGGCTGTGCCCGATATCGGAGTCGGCAATTCATAAGGAGGAGTATCCGTCTGCCTGTTTTTTACATAGTTGAAAGTCACGATGTCTGGCTGATGATATCTTACGATGTCGAGACAATGTTCGTAGGCGGTCTGTACCAGATAGTCGTCGCCATCCACAAACTGGATGAATCTGCCCTTGGCTATCATCATACCATAGTTTCTAGCCACGCTGGCTCCCTGGTTAGGCTGTCTCAGATAGATGATATCCTGCAGATATTCCGTGAGTCCGTTGATTGCACAGATATCGCTTCCATCATCCACGAGGATGATTTCTCTTTCCTTGGCATTGAGTGAGAGCTGGAGGATGCTTTTGAGGCATTCCTCCAGATATTCCGTAGGCATATTGTAAGTGGTGATGATGAAACTTACTAAGGGTGCCTGTATATTCTGTGTATGAGATGATTGATTTTGCATAATGAATGATAACCTAAAATATTGAATAGTTTGAGTTTGAATGAATGAATCCCCGTTTTTCCTTCCAGCCATTTCACGGCATGGATAAGGGGAGGATCCGGTTCATATCTTCCTGATAAATCGTAGAGATCGAGCAGGACATTGAGGTGCTGCGTCAGGAAATCTTCTAATGAAGACTGATATTTCAGCAGAATTTCTTCTGTTGCTCCCATTTGTAGCTTCATCTTTTCTTTACCCGCTATTTCCAGCTTCATCAAAGCCTGCCTCTGTCCCAGATACAGCTGAAGCAGATCGGGATATTTTGCCTGCGATGTAATGCCGTGAGGATTCCAGTAATAGAGATACTTCCCTACATCCGTCACCCTTATTTTTAATGGTGGGGGAGAAACTATCGCCCTATCCGGAGTAATCTCTGTCTCCGTCAGCCCTATCAGTTTCGGAATCGTCCACACATCCTCAAAGCTTTTTCCTTTCGGAAATTCGATGTTCTGAAACAGCGAACGCCTGAATATCTTGTTGCAGGCATAGGTATGATGATAGCCCTTTTCCGCCAACCAGTATTCGATGGCATTCTGATAGGTTTTCGGAGAGAAGGAGAGGAGCTTTTCCCGATGGGGATGACCGATTCTCTCCATGATGGGATATTCCAGAATATCCACATCGGGATGTTGATAAAGTTCTTCCATCAGCTGTTGAAGCGAGTTTTCCCCTATCGCATCATCACTGTCTATAAAGGTGATATACAGTCCTTTAGCCCTCTTTATCCCCACATTTCTGGCCTCGCTTAAACCTCCGTTTTCCTTGTGGATAACGTGGATACGACTATCATTCCCGGCATATTCATCGCAGAGCTGAGGGCACGCATCAGGCGATCCATCATCTACGAGAATCAGCTCGTAGCTGGTGAATGATTGCTGCTGGATACTCCCGATGCATCTTTCGAGCGTATCTTCGGCACGATATACGGGGATGATGATACTGAGTTTCATTGCTTGTTCTCTTGATATTTCTGATAGAAGATGCTGTCTCTTTTATCTGATGATGGCTATTTTGCAGACGGTACCTTTCTCACCGTTGCTGGTAGCGGTTTCCACCATATAGATTCCGCTAGCCACTCTTCTGCCTTTCAGGTCGCAGCCGTTCCAGGTATAGGTGCCGCCGTTGCTTCTGCCCTGATTCACCAGGGTTCCGCTGGTACTGACTATCTTCACATCCGCATCCAGCGACAGACCGGTGATGGTGATGAGTCCTGTATAGTCTGGCTTTACCGGGTTCGGATAAGCCCATACATTGTCTTGGGTCATCTCTTCGTTGGTGGCGGTAGCATCGCTCATATAGGAGCAGAGACCCTTGTTGGTTCCGATAAACACCTCACCGGTAGCATCGTTGATGGCGAGCGATTCGATGTTGTTCGACAGCAGCTTACTGTTGGTTGCCGTGAAGTGATGAATCTGCTCCATATTGTCAGCGCTGATCAGATAGACACCGTTGTGGCTGGTACCAAACCATTTTCTGTTTGCCTGATCCACCGCCATGCAGGTAATATCCACACCGCCCAGCAGATAGTCGGCATAATTGGTACCGTCGTTTCTCGGCACTTTCACCTGGGTAAGCGTTGACTGCGTATCATCCAGGATATGTGGAGTGATGTAGAAAGGTCCCTGGTCGGTTCCTATCCACAGATTATGCTCCAGGTCTTCCTTGATGCATCTGATGTAATAGAGATTGATTTCCGCACCATCCTGGTTGGTGAAGGGCTTGCTGAACATCTTCACCTCATCGGTTTCCGGCTGATAGCAGACGATGGCTGGAGTTTCATGATTGTCATTCACGAACCAGAGCCTGCCCTGCCCGTCCTTCATCAGACCTGTCATCGCCGAAAGACTGTAGCCGTTCGCATTCAATGTCTTCTGGTCGTGGGCTATCAACTGGTTGTCTTTCATCTCGATGATGGAGCGGTGGGTAGCCTGGCTGTTGAGAATCCACAGCTTTCCGCTTTCATCCGATAGCAGACTATGCACCAGCACATAGTTGTTGTCCAATACCGTACCTCTATCCACGGCAGCTTCCAGGATACTGTTGTCCTTATTATAATAATGTGTCAGTTTGCCGTCCGTAAACTCATAGAGTCCGGTTCTGCCCGAAGCAAACACGTGGTTCGGATCGTGGATATCCGGTTCTACACAGTTGATATCCTGATACTGATAACCCGTCGTATTCCTGATGTCATCCTGATAGATGGTCCAGTTATCCTGGTTCAGAACCTGAATCGTGCCGGGACGGGTATCAAGAGAAATTCCCGAAAGAAAGGCGCCGCCGCAGGTATAGAGCTGGTTGTGGATAAACTTCATATACCAGAAATGATTATACTTCGGACCTCCTGGCAGCAGGCTGCTTACCAGCTTCATCAGTTCGCTCTTGTCCTCTTTTTGGGGAGCGGTGTAAGCCCCCACCTTGCTCCATCGGTTTCTGTCGAGCAGGTTGTCAGAGAGGGCAGCGCGATAGGTACCTTCCTCCTTGCTGTAGGCATAGATCTGGTTATCCCTGATTTCGCACCAGTTCACCTTGAATCCCAGTTGATACGTATCGCTGATTTCCCCATCCGCCATATTGAGCTTGATGATGCCCAGTCCATAGCAGAGATAGGCGAATTTGCCATACATATAGATATCGTTGATGGTCTTGTCGCCCGTGATGGTGGCAGAATAGTAATCCGGCAGATTCTGCACGCTCCAGTTCTGGGTGTTCATCAGGTCGATGTTGGCATTGTTGTAAAGGATGAGCAGCCGCTTGGCAGTCTTGTTGTAAGCGATGTGCTGGATATCGCAGTCGTTCAGGAAATCCATCTTGCTGAAGGTCTGAATGCTCTGGTCGTTTCTGTTGTAAGCATAGAGATTGCTGGAAGCCTGCACGAATATCCAGTTGCCGGCTTCTTCTATTTCCTGCACTTCGCTGTACGCCATATAGGCTTTCCAGTCGCCGATGGCGGCGCTGCTCTGGAAAGCGGCAACCTGAAGAATCAGGAACGAGAGGAGTATCCATATTTTCTTTCTCATCTATCTAAATGTATATAATATAATAACTTATATATATTAAACATAAAAATACTGGGTTTATTGCCTGTGAGCCTGGCTTTTATTGGCAGACTCAGCAGCGGAAAGAGATACTGGCAAGGTGGATAGAGATACCATCTTTTCAGCTTGTGGGCATAGTCGATGATTTTGGAATAGCCCTGCAGTTCATTTCTGAACTGATAGAGGGTACGCAGGCTTTCCTCTGTTTTATAGAGAAACGACATGTTGCCTATAAAGTGTTCATAACCCAGTGGATTATCCACGTGAAGAATCGATATGTGATTGTCTTTTAGATTCTTGCCCCAAATCACATCTTCGTACCCATAGTGGGAAAACCGTTCATCGAATGGGTGTTTCAGCAGGATGCTTCGCTTCACGATAAAGTTGGAGGTGTGGAAGTCTGCATAGGGGTTAGCCTGTCGCTGGAGATGATTTCCGTTCTGCGTGCCGGCAGATTCGAAAATGTATCGTAGGTTATATTTCAGTCGTTCTCTGGTTTCAGCATCCCGTTTTATCTGATATCCTCCATATACAACATCGCTTTCTTTTTCTTTTAGATAATTGGCAAGATACTGATGGCTGATTACGTTCATGTTGCTGTCGATAAAAAGTAGCCAGGTATATTTCGCCTCCCTTGCCAGGAAGTTGCGGATGGCAGCCCTGCCCACGTTCTCTTTTCTCTCGATGTAGCGGCAATGGGGGAGGGTGTTGATGATACGGTTGCCCTCTATGGTTCTTTCATCTGTAGAACCATCATCGGCGACTAATATTTCGTATTCGAAATGAGAGGATGAAGAGAGGGAATCTGAAGATGAATACAATAACGATGCTTGAGCTTGCAGGGATTTTACAAGCTCAACGCATACATTATTATATGTAGGGATTAATATCGAAAGGGTATTAATCATTTTTGTTCTTTAAGTATTCAGCCAGTTTAGCCACGGCTCTGGCTCTATGGCTGATGCCGTTCTTGATTTCCTCACCCAGCTGGGCGAAACTCTGGTCGTAGCCTTCCGGAACGAAGATCGGGTCGTAGCCGAAACCTTCGGTGCCGTGCTTTTCGGTAGCGATAGAACCCTCTACGATACCATCAAACTGATGAATTTTCTTGATGCTGGTGCAGCCGCAAGGGCAGACATCCTTCTTCTCGATGTAGCAGATCACGGTGCGGAAGCGGGCCTTTCTGTTCTCCTTTCCATCCAGTTCTCTGAGCAGTTTAGCCATGTTTGCCTCGCTGTCGTGGTCGGTACCTTCAGCATAGCGGGCGCTGTGAACACCCGGAGCACCATCCAGCGCCTCCACTTCCAGACCGGTATCATCGGCAAAGCAGCTCAGGTGATAATGGTCGTAAACATACTGCGCCTTCTGCAAGGCATTCTCCTCCAGCGTATTTCCTGTTTCAGGAATATCCACATCGCATCCTATCTCCTTCAGCGAAACCACCTCGTAATCGCTGCCCAGGATGTCGCGGATTTCCTGGAGCTTATGCTGGTTATTTGTTGCAAATACTATCTTCATAATCACTATTTGATTTTCTTAATATCTTTCTCCTTGATTTTCACTTTCATTTCATCAAATCCCTCGCCATACACACCGATGACGGCACTCTGGCTGACAAAGGCATTCGGGTCGATGATCTTGACGATACGGAAGATGGTGACGCTCTCGTTCTTCTTGGCAAGAATACAGAGCACCTTCATCTCATCGCCGGTGTACCAGCCGTGGCCATCCAGAATCGTCACACCATGGTCCATCTGCGTACCGATGGCGTTGGCTATCTCCTGATATTTCTTGCTGAATATCATGAACTGCACACTCTCTCGCTTGGCATTCATCACATAGTCGAGCACCAGGTTCTCTATCACCATGGTACAGAGACCGAATACCACCTTTCTGATGGCATCTATCGCCGTGAATTCCGGTTTCGCATTGAAGACGAAGAAGGAACTGCCCACGATGAGGAGGTCCACGAAGATGAGCACACGTCCCAGCGAGATGTTATGGTATTTGTTCACGATGGCGGCGATGATATCCGTTCCTCCCGTACTTCCATTGTGCAGGAAGACGATGGCGAGCGACAAGCCTGTAAACAGACAGCCGATGATGAGCGACATGAAGTCCTGTCCCTCTCCCAGCACCTGCACCATCTTGCCATTTTCACCTATCATCCAGTCTTGCGCCAGCGCCAGGAACACGGAGAGCATGATGATGGCGTAGATGGTCTTCACCATGAACTTGAATCCCAGAATCTTGAGTGCGGCAAGCAGCAGGGCGGCATTGATGAGAAAATACGACAAATAGATAGGTATTCCCGTACCGTAGAAGATTACGGCTGCAATACCCGTTACGCCACCCGTTACGATCTGGTATGGAAGCAGGAAGATAGTCCATCCAAATGTATAAATCAACAGACCCAGTGTAATGTAGAAATAGTCCTTGATTTCATTCTTAACTTTTTGACTGATTGCTATTTGCATAATATTTTCCTCGTATTTTTAAAGCGCAGAAGGTCGCCCATTTTTAGATGAGACGACCTTCTGGATATTATCAATAAATTACTTTTTCAACACCACGTTGACGATCTTCTTTGGTACGATGATCACCTTCAATACGTTGAATCCTTCCAAGTACTTCTGGCTCTTCTCGTCTGCCAATACCTGCTTCTGGATTTCCTCGTTAGGAGTATCCACAGGGAAAGTCATCTGGAAACGAGCTTTACCGTTGAAGGAAATGGTGAGCTGCATATCGTTCTCCTTCAGATACTGCTCATCATACTTAGGCCATGCAGCATCGCAAACGCTGCCCTGCCCGCCAAGTGCTGCCCACAACTCTTCTGCGATGTGTGGAGCGAATGGAGCAATGAGGATGACGAGGTCTGTGAGGAGTTCCTTGTTGCGGCACTTCTGCTGACCGAGCTCGTTCACCGCAATCATGAAGGCTGAGATAGAAGTATTGTAAGAGAACTTCTCGATATCCTCGCTTACCTTCTTGATGAGCTTGTGAACGCTCTTCAGGCTCTCTGGCTTCGCAGCCTCGTCGGCTGATGGAAGGAAGTTGTCGGTACGGTTCTCGTAGAACAGGCCCCAGAACTTCTTCAGGAAGCGGTGGCAACCGTCGATACCGTTGGTATCCCAAGGCTTGCTTGCCTCTACAGGACCCAGGAACATTTCGTAGAGACGCAGGGTATCAGCACCATACTTCTCGACAATCATATCTGGATTTACCACGTTGAACATACTCTTAGACATCTTCTCGATAGCCCATCCGCAGACGTACTTGCCATCCTCTAGGATGAACTCAGCGTTCTGATACTCAGGGCGCCACGCCTTGAATGCCTCGATATCCAATACATCGTTGCTTACGATGTTTACATCTACGTGGATAGGAGTTACGTCGTAATCCTTCTTCAGGTTCAAGCTTACGAATACAGGAGCCTTGTCGTGATCATCGCTGTTGATGCGGTAAACGAAGTTAGAGCGGCCCTGGATCATACCCTGGTTCACCAGCTTCTGGAATGGCTCTTCCTTGCAGCTTACGCCGAGGTCGAAGAGGAACTTGTTCCAGAAACGGGAGTAAATCAAGTGACCGGTAGCATGCTCGCAACCACCTACGTAGAGGTCCACGTTCTGCCAGTACTCATCAGCCTTCTTGCCTACGAGTGCCTCATCGTTGTGAGGATCCATATAGCGCAGGTAGTAAGCAGAAGAACCTGCGAAACCTGGCATGGTGTTGAGCTCCAGTGGGAATACGGTCTTGTTATCTACGAGGCTCTTGTCAACCACCTCTTTCTTCTCAGCATCCCAAGCCCACTTCTTGGCTCTGCCCAATGGAGGCTCGCCAGTTTCTGTTGGCTTGTAGGTCTCAATCTCTGGCAATTCGAGTGGCAGGCACTCCTCTGGAACCATCTGTGGCATTCCGTCCTTGTAATATACAGGGAATGGCTCACCCCAGTAGCGCTGACGGGAGAAGATGGCGTCGCGGAGACGATAGTTTACCTTTACTCTACCGATGCCCTTCTCGGTAACAAACTTCTTGGTAGCTGCGATAGCCTCCTTCACGGTGAGTCCGTTCAGAGAGAAACCGTCCATGCTGCTCTTGCCAGCTACAGGTGAGTTGGTTACGATACCTTCCTTGGCATCGAAGCTCTCCTCTGAAACATCAGCACCCTCGATAAGAGGAATGATAGGCAGGTTGAAGTGCTTGGCAAAGGCGTAGTCACGGCTATCGTGAGCAGGTACAGCCATGATGGCACCTGTACCATATCCTGCCAATACATATTCTGAAATCCATACAGGGATTGCCTCGCCGGTGAATGGATTGATGGCGTAGCTTCCTGAGAATACACCGGTTACGCTGTGGTTAGCCATACGGTCCAATTCGGTGCGCTTCTTCACGTAGTCCAGATACTTCTCCACCTCTTCCTTCTGCTCGGCAGTAGTTACCTGCTGAACATACTCGCTCTCTGGAGCCAGAACCATGAAGGTTACGCCAAACATGGTATCGGCACGGGTGGTGAAGATGGTGAACTTCACGTCGCTGTCCTTTACAGAGAATACGACCTCTGTACCCTCAGAACGGCCAATCCAGTTCTTCTGGGTTTCCTTGATACTGTCGCTCCACTGGATGGTCTCCAAACCGTCGAGCAGACGCTGAGAGTAAGCAGATGTTCTCAAACACCACTGCTGCATCTTCTTCTGGATGACAGGATAACCGCCACGCTCACTTACGCCGTTTACCACCTCGTCGTTGGCAAGTACAGTACCCAGACCTGGGCACCAGTTTACCATCGTCTCGCCGAGGTAAGCGATGCGGTAGTTCATCAGGATCTGCTGCTTCTTCATGTCGTCGAAGCTGTTCCACTCCTCGGCTGTGAAGTCAATCTGCTCGTTCTGAGCCACGTTCAAGTCAGCAGAACCCTTCTCCTCGAAGCGCTTGATGAGCTTTTCGATAGGCTGAGCCTTCTGGCAGCTGTTGCAGAAGAATGAGTTGAACATCTTCTGGAAAGCCCACTGAGTCCAATGGTAATACTTAGGGTCGCAGGTACGAACCTCACGGTCCCAATCGAAGCAGAAGCCAATCTTGTCGAGCTGCTCGCGGTAGCGGTTGATGTTGGCTACGGTAGTAACCTCTGGGTGCTGACCAGTCTGGATAGCATACTGCTCTGCAGGCAATCCGTAAGCATCGTAACCCATAGGATTCAGTACGTTGAATCCGTTCAAACGCTTGTAGCGGGCATAGATATCGCTAGCGATATAACCAAGTGGGTGACCTACGTGCAAACCAGCTCCTGATGGATAAGGGAACATGTTGAGCACATAGAATTTCTTCTTGTTTTCATCTTCTGTCACCTTGTAGGTCTTGTTCTCGACCCATTTCTGGTGCCATTTCTTCTCGATTTCTCTGAAGTTGTATTCCATTGTCTTTATCTAATTATTTTGTTTCTTTTCTTAAATATAATAAGGTAAAACCCCATTCAAGGTGCAAAATTACATTTATTTTAGCACATTACAAAATAATTCATCATTTTTTTGAGGATAGCGGGTATCTTCCTGCTAAAATCTGGAAATCTAGGCTTTGGTGTGGCTATAAAAAAGATATGCCCTCTTGCTTCACAGCAAAAGGGCATACGATCAGTTTTCATTTATAGAATAGTGTAAGTCAATAAATGAACCAAATTTAAAAACTTAATCTTATAAACCTAATCTTACTATAAGCCTATTCTAAAACTCATTATTGTGATAAATAGTTATTCTGTCCATCCTGGGTTCTGGGTCAGGTTCTTGTTCAAAGCCAACTGGTCGATTGGCAATGGATACAACCAACGACGGTCGTTGTCTGACCACTTGCGACCTGCAGCATCGTCATAGCTCTCTGCGTAGATGCGGAGATATGTCTTGCCGTTATATACGCGGGTGTTGCTGTTATCGAAAGCGTAGATCCCGTTATACTGCTCCTTCACCTTGTCGGTAACACGGATACCCAGAGTAGTAAGCGGATTCTCCAACAACTTCATCGCATTCCAGCGCTTCAAGTCGTCCATACGGAAGCCTTCGCCAACCAACTCGATGCGGCGCTCACGACGAATCTCGTAGAGCAGGTTAGGAAGCTCATAACCATAGTTGATAGGCTTCTGGTCGGCAACAGGGTTCACGGTGAGGTGAGCCATGCCTACACGGTCGCGAAGCTGGTTGATGGTCTTGTCAAGAACAGCCTGAGTGCATGTACCCAACTCGGCATTAGCCTCGGCATTGATGAGCAATACCTCTGCATAACGGTAGATGAACCAGTCGTAAGAGGTGTTGCGAGCCTGCCACTGAGTCTCGTCAGCAGAGTGGAACTTGGTACATGGATAACCTGTTACACCACCTGAAACAGAGCAGTCTGGCATCTTGTTCTGCACCTGCTTGTTGTTGCGGAGCCAGAATGGCTTGTGGTTGTTGTCGATGAGCTGATAGAGACGTGGATCGCGGTTGGCGATCTCAACCTCCAGACTGTCATCACCCTTATAGCCAGAACCCTCATTATAGATAGGAGTACCATCCTTCATCAGGAACGACTCGATGAAGTCCTTGCTCAAACCCATACCATTGCCACCAGCCTGACGGCCAGTCTCGTGGGTAAGGATACCAGTCTCGTAGAAGCGGGCCAAAATAGCCTCCTTGTTGTCAGAAAGATCTTCCTGTACAAACAGGTTGGCATAGCTGAGTGGATAACCCTCGTAAGCCTTGGTGCCGGCACCAGCGTCAGTACCCTTTACGATTTCATACTTACCGCTGTTGATAATCTCGTCAGTCAGCTGCTTAGCCTTTGTAATCAAGCCTTCAGCTGTCAAGCCCTCAGAACCAGCCTCGTGGTGATACTTCATATAAGTACCATAGTAGAGGCAAACGCGAGCCAACTGGGTGCGGGCTGCATCCTTGTGCAGACGTCCCTTCTCAGCCATTGTCTTCTCTGGGAGCCACTGGATAGCGAACTCCAAATCCTCGATTACCTTCTTCAATACGAAGTTGCGTGGATCACGACCCTTGAAGAGCTCTGCCTCATCACCTGTCTGGAGGTCAGACTCATACCAAGGCACATCACCGAAATTACGGATCTTGCTATAGTAATCCTGTGCTCTGAAGAAACGAACCTCAGCTACATACTTGTTGATGTCAGCCTCAGAGCCAGAAGCAGTCTGATAACGCTTCAGGAAGTAGTTGCAGCTACGAACGTTACCCCAGCCCCAGCCACCGCCTGATGTTGGAACGGTGTAGTTGTTGAACAAATAACCACTTGGGCTATTGGTTACAAAGTTATCACTCTCGCCATCAAGAGTAGAAGAAGGACCTGCCAGCATGTTGCTGTAGATACCATTGGCGTACATCTTGAGGTCGTTGGCGCTCTTCCAGTATGATTTATCTGTAAATGAGTCTTGTGGGCTCAAATCGGTATAGTTGCAAGATGCAAGTGTCATACCGGCCATCATACTCAAAATGAATATATTTTTAATTTTCATTGTCTGTCTATTTAAGCATTAATAATACACACTTTCCTAACTCTCGAACATTATAATGTTAAGTTCAAACCAACAGAGATCTTCTTGTTGATAGGGTAAGTCATGTTACCAAGTGTTTCAGGATCGGCAAACTTCACCTTCATAGGAGTCAATGTCAGGAGGTTTTCACCCTGTACAAAAACTCTCAGGCGAGCAATACCTACCTTCTTCAACAAGCTGGATGGAACAGTATAACCCAATGTAACGTTCTTCAAACGCAAGTATGCTGCGTTCAGCATATAGCGTGAAGAGGTATTGTGGTTACTGCCATTTACACTGTAGTGATGGAGTTTAGGGAAATAAGCATCACGGTTGTCCTCTGTCCAGTAGTCGAGAGCTGTGGTCTGTGGAGTACACCACTCATCAGTGAAGCCCCAGAACGAAGCACCACCCCAACCACCGAAGTAGTCGCGCTTACCGATACCCTGCCAGAACATCTCGAAGTCGAAGCCCTTGTAGTCAGCACCTGCTGTAATACCGTATGCATAGCGAGGAGTTGAGTTACCGAGAATCTTGCGGTCGCCTGGCTTATCTACTGTACCTTCGCCCCAAGTTACCTTGCCGTCACCATCGATATCTTCAAACTTCACGTCACCTGCACTCCAGTGTCCGCCGTTGATAGCCTTCTGATCCCAGCTAGCAGCTTCCTCGTCGCTCTGGAAGAGTCCGTTAGATACCAAACCCCAGATCTCGCCTATCTTCTCACCTACGTAGTGGTCGCCGAGAAGACGTGCATCGTTAGAGTACTTAGTGATTTCAGACTGATAGTCAGACAATACACCCTTGATGTGGTAGCCCAAACCGCAGCTCAAGCGATCGCTCCACTCTACAGAAACTTCCCAACCAGTGGTCTTCATGTTGGCAGCGTTGCTTCTTGGCACGCTTGTACCGAGTACTGAAGGAAGAGTTGCACCCTTGGTCAACATATCCTTGGTGTCACGGCGATACCAGTCGAAAGATGCACTCAGTCGGTTGTTGAGCCATGTACCATCGATACCGAGGTCGAGCTGGTTAACAGTTTCCCATGTAAATGAGCTACTTACCAAGCCAGGAGCGTAAACTGCTACTGGAAGTGAGCCGCCGAGCAATACACCAGCCTTGGTGCTTACACCGTAGGTAGCCAGGTAAGGGAAGTTACCAGATACGTTCTGGTTACCCAGAGAACCGTAAGATGCACGGATCTTCAGGTTGTCCCACCAGCTGCGCAATGGCTCGAAGAACTTCTCCTCTGATACACGCCAAGCGATAGAGCCTGAAGGGAAGAACGCATAGCGGTTACCCTTAGCGAACTTAGAAGAACCATCCTCACGACCATTGAACTCGAAGAGGTATTTGCCCATAAAGTCGTAGTTGAAACGGAAGAAGAGACCATTGGTTGCCCACATGCTCTCGCTACCGTTGGTAGCAATATCACCGTATGCGAGGTTGATCTGTGGAGTATCGTTGTCGATGAGGTTCTTTCGACCTACCCAGTGATACTTGTTGTGCTTCTTCTCCTGGTTGTAACCTACGAGCACCTTGAAGTTATGCTTCTCTGCCAAAGACAGTGAGTACTCAGCAAATACGTTGAATGCCTGATAGTAGTCATCGTAGTTAGATGCGGTGATACTGCTTGGGTTAGTCCAAGGATAGTAGTTCTCTGTACCTGGAACGGCTGTATAGTCGTAGAAGTTACGTACGTGCTCGTTAGCGTTTCTGCCGTAGAAGTTCCATGTATAGTCAGCATTGATCACGAGACCCTTGATAGGAGTGATGCGTACGGCACCAGTCATCCACAAGTCGTTTTGGCGATACTTGGCGTTACCACCCTGCTCCATGATAGCGATAGGGTTGGTGTAGCTACCCTGACCTGCATAGTGTCCATCAGGATGCTTTACTGGCATCAATGGGCTCAAGTCGTTCTTCATCATACCTGAGTATGCGCTCAAACCTGAGTAAGCTGTAGGGTTCATAGCTGTAGTACCACCGGTAGGGTGAAGCTCTGATGTATAAGTATGAGTAATCTTAGCGCTTACATTCAACCACTTGGTAATGTTGGAAGAGATGTTTACGTTAGCGTTGTACTTCTTGTACTTATCGTCGCCAGCGGTCAAGATACCCTTCTGGTCGTTCATACCGAGAGATGCATAGTAGGTAGTACGGTCGTTACCGCCGCTGATGCTGGCATTGTAGATCTGAGAGAATGAAGTCTTGTAAAGCTCATTCCACCAGTCGGTATTGCCGCAGTATCCATACTTAGCCTTGTCGTATGCCTCGTCGAAGAATACAGGATCCTTACGGGTTCCGTTGAAGTATTCCTCTGTATATTTATAAACCTGATCCTTGAAGTATCGGCCAGAACCACCGTCATTCTTGTTAGCCTCATCCATCATCTTGAGGTACTGCATGGAATTAACGTTGTGGTATGACTTGGCAGGGCTCTGCCAGTAGCCTGTAGCGTTGAAAGAGATGGTTGGCTTGTCGCTCTTGCGACCCTTCTTGGTAGTAATGAGGATTACACCGTATGCTGCACGTGCACCATAGATGGCTGCAGAAGAAGCATCCTTCAAAACAGAGATAGACTCAACGTCTTCTGGATTCACGAGGTTGGCATCCATCTGAACGTTGTCAACCAATACCAATGGGCTACCGCCGTTCAAAGACGTGTTACCACGGATATTGTAGCTAGAGCTGGCACCTGGAGCACCACCACTGTTCATAGATACGTTCAAGTTAGGAACAACACCCTGGAGACCCTGACCGATGTTGGTGATAGGACGGTTTTCCAATACCTTACCATCCACGTTGGCAACAGCACCAGAGAGGTTTACCTTCTTCTGTGTACCGTAACCCACAACAACTACTTCTTCCAGGCCCTGAGTATCCTCAGCAAGAGTAACGTCGAGGCTCTTTCCGTCCCACTTGATTTCACTGTTCACGTAACCAATATAAGAGATAACGATTGTAGTACCCTTGGTTACACCAGAGAGTGTAAAATTACCGTCCAAATCGGTAACGGTAGCATTCTTGGTACCTTTCACTGATACAGAAGCACCAATAATAGGTTCACCGGTAGCATCCTTTACCACACCCTTACAAACAGCACCTTGCTGTGCAATCATAGCTGCACCCAATGTGTTTGAGGTAGAAACAGTACTCGCATTGGCGCCACCTACTAAGATCGTAGATAGTAATAGGGTCATGCCAAACTGACTTTTTTTGCTCATAATTGTTTGGTTTTAATTGTTATATTATGTAGTTTTATAGAGATAATCAGATTCTTAATTATATAATTGTCTGACTAAGTGTATATATATTGATTCAATTAATGATTCTTTTTGTTTAGCTTATGTTTAGCATTTGCTTATGCTTAGGCTTATTGTATTTTAATAACCGGTTGCAAATTTACGATATTTTTTATTAAGTTTTCAAAAAAAACGGTTAATAAATATTAAATGAGACGAAAAAGCATATTAAATTTGCTTTATCGTCCCCTTTATCCTTATTTAATATAGATTCTTACCTTATTTAATATAGATTATTTCTTCTTTCCGGTAGAAATCAGCAGAAGAAGCTGTAGCCCCAGATGGCTTGCATCATCCTGGCACAGAGCGAAGAGAAATTCTGATAGAGCTTAGGCGACCACTTCGTCATCCCATACAGCTCCTTCTTCTCCAGAAACATCTCCTCGGTCCATTCGGTATAATCGTACTCATTGAAGTAGCGGGAGTAATCGCTCAGATTATCTGCCGTAAAGCGGAGTCGGGGATCGATGTTGCCAAACCACTCGATACTCATCATCTGATGGGCAAAGGTGGCGAAGGTGCTCTCATGCTTGATCAGGTTGAGATGCTTCAGCACGCTCCATACGCAGAACCACTGGTTTTTCCGGGTTATCAGATTCACCATCTTGGAGATGGATTTCTTCAACTCCTCCAGATTCACCGAACGCCCCTTCACCGTAAGATAGAATACTTCATTATGAAGCGACTGCTCGAATTCCTCCGGAAATTCTATGGCACGGATGCGCTGCGTGATGATCTGGTATTTAGCCACAGCATCCACGAGCTTCAGGAATTCCTCGTTCGTGAAACTCACTTTTATCAGCGAGGCACCCAACTGGCTCACATCATCTGCACTATTGAGAAACAGCAGGAGCAGATTCTGGGGCACCAGATGCTTCAGCTCCCTTCTCGCCTGGAGCCATTGGTCCACGTTGAGCGGTTTGCCATCGTTGTCGTACTGCAGATTGGAGAAATACAGTTCCAGCTTTTCGCTGCTGTCCTTTTCTGAGATGTATTTCTGTATTGCCCATTCCGTTAATCGGGCTGCTTCCTCGGGTGTCATTTCTGAATCTGTAACGTGGCAGACTCTGCGGAAATGCAGCACCAGATAGCTGGCGAGGCAATAGAGGCGGATGAGATACCACAGACGTTCCTCGTATCTCACCCCCGGGAACTTCGTGATTTTATGATATTTCTGAATCATTTTCTCCGTATTCTGGATATCTTCCACCATCAGCTGTATCGATTCCTGGCTCATGCCATCCATCAGCAGCAGGTCGTGCAGCTTAGGCAGGAGCGTACTGATCTCTGAGGAGAACATCGGGGAAGAATGTCCTTCTACTTTCTTGCCAGCCTTGACCAGGGCAAGAACTTTTTTCATGAATTTGGTAAACTGGGTGGTGATGATGAGTTCGAAGGAGGTGAAATACATCTCGTTCTGCTCCTTGCGATGATGGGAAACATCGGTATGCTGCAAGGCGAGGTCCTGGTCTGCCAGATAGCAGAGTCGGGCTGCCTTGGTACACAGGGAGTGGATGTCGAAGGTCATCTCCTGCGAGCTGTAATCTTCCCATCCATCCATCAACACCTTGAGCATCATTGTAAAATGGTCGAGTTGACGATCGAAAACCTCGTAGCTGAATGCGGGGACTTGTTTATCTTGCTGAGTCTGTAGCATATTTATTTTCCCAATATTTTTCAGCCATAGGCTGCAATCTTTCTCTTATTACTTCCATAACAGTCTCGAAATCAAGAGATTCTTTCCATTGAATCTTTTTCAGGAATGCTTTCCAGCGATTTTTTCGTGCCTCGTCTGTTGCAAAGCTATCTGTGAACAACTGCAATTCGGGATTGTATGAAAGAACTCTATTGTCAAAAGTCGCCTTAATCGCATCATATAATGAATCATCAGACAAGTCTCTCTTAGTCAGGAGTTGGTAACAGTCGAAGAAGTCTTTCATACGACTGTTGAGCACATCACGGTCTATCATTGTATGGAACTTCTCGGCTACAACAGTCTCCAAGGAATATGCTTGTATGTTTACAGATGGGAGACTTGGCAAAAGCAATGGAAAATCGATGGTTGTAGGGCATGGCGTTACAACATCACCAAAACCAATGTCAACCGACATATTGTAAGCGATAGTATCCATGTGGGCTGTAAAGTAGAATCTAGTTCCCGGATACTTCTTTTCAATCGTGATAGGTTCTAGCTTGATGCTGTCAACGTCAAACGAAACTCCATCCTCATCGCATACAATGCCCAAAATTTCTTGGAACACTTGTGCAAGGAAATCCCTGTCACGGCTGATTCTGTCAGCCATGAAATCAACATCTACCGTAGGGCGTGCCTCAAGTCCGTTCATAGCATAAAGCAAAGATCCACCTTTCAGCAAAAAGTTGTCCTTATATTGACTAACAGATACTCTGTAAAGCAATCTCTCATTAAAGTATCTTGCCAAGAGATACATATATTTATAGCCTGTCTCATTCATCAGATTGAGCAAGCGGGTCTTAACAGACTTACCATAGTTTTTCTTTCCCATCTTATTCTATTGCTATTTCAAGATAATTTTTCAATGTGTTGAATACTCTGAGGCGTTTGGCATAATCCTGCAAACGGGTGAGATTGCGATTGGGTTTTCTCAGATAGGAACGAATCACTTCTGCACAAATATCCAATCCCAATTTGTTTCTGTATTTCACGGCATCGCAAACACTTCGTTCCATGTCGGTAATGCGAACATGATATCCGGATATTTCTGCCTCCGTTATACCGAACTCCAGGTTCTCCTTCTTCCAATAATACAATTCTATCGGAAGCGTTTCGGGAATTACTACTTTTCGTTTATTGGCGATGGCAATGCAAAAAGCTGGTGGAACGGTTGTCGAAAGCTGATGGTAAGCCCAGGCATTGTATAGACATACAATACCGTTGGGGACAATTCGTTCCACATCAATCATTGTATTAAGCAGAGCATCGGGAACGGCATAAATGCCATGGCGCAACCTTATCAAGTCGCCACGTTCTCTAGCTCTCAACAGTCGCTTATACTCTGCCAGATGAGGAATATCAGTAGTAGAGATTGTACCTCCAAGTGCTGCTACTTTACAAACTATATTGCTCATATCTACATCTAATTAAAATGTCATTACTGCTGCAAAGTTACTGTTATTTTCGAGAAAACGGTAATATTCTACGGAAAATTTAATAAAATACCGCATATTTTTACTAGTTTTATCTTTCTATTTACCGATTTTCCCACGTCTTTTCCCATAGACCCTTGGGATTTTTCCCAAATGGAGCGGAATGGGCGTGGGAAAGGCTGGAAAATTTGGAAACGCTTTTCCTATTGTGTATCTTTGCACCCGGAGTTGAGAAGACTGGATGGAAGTTTCAGGCTGCGGGTGGATAGAAAGCTACTTTCTAAAACACTCTTCACTCTTCACAAATGTATCGTAAGTAACTAATATACAGTTGTTTAGATGCGTGAAGAGTGGCTGGCTACTCTTCACCACTCTTCACCACTCTTCACCCCCATCTTTTTTGAGGGTGAATCACAACATTATTAATAATTTTAAAACCATGAGTATGGAAACAAAAACTAATTTGAAGTCATCCATGATGGCAGGTAATCAATCAGCAATCTACCAGGTAGAGAGCTTTCTGGAGGAGTTTTACCTCTTCCGCAGAAATGTTTTGAACGGAAAGACCGAGTTCTTCTGCATCAAACCTGAAGAGGAGATGGAGAATTCCGAGGAGAAGGAGTTGGAGAAGAAGGAGGAGAATCCGAAGAAGGTGGAGAGCCCTGAGGAGAAGAACTGGAAGGTGCTTACAGCTGAGGCTTTCAACTCCATCGTTCGCCGCGCCAAGAAATTGGGAATCGGCGAGAAGAAGTCGCCAAGACAGGACATCGAGGAGTATATCAAGTCGGATGCCGTTCCCGTCTTCGACCCTATCCAGGAATACATGAACAAGTTGCCGAAATGGGATGGCAAGAACCATGTGGCTGCTCTTTTCGGCAGAATTCCGGGGTTGACCAGCGAACAGCTTGGCTGGTGCGCCACCTGGTTCCGTTCGGCAGTAGCCCATTGGCTGCAGATGGATATGCTGCACGGAAATGAAGCCGTACCGGTGCTGATCGGTCAGCAGGGTTGCGGAAAAAGTACCTTCGCCGTCCGACTGCTGCCCGAGGAACTTCGCCAGTATTTCCTCGACCACATCAACTTCGGCAACAAGTTTGATTCAGAAATGGCGCTCACCCATAATCTTCTGGTGAACATTGATGAGCTTGCCAACATCACCATTGCCCAGCAGGGCAAGCTGAAGCAGACGCTTTCGAAGGTAAAGGTGAATGGTCGCCCTATCTTCGGAAAGAGTCAGGCAGACCGCAGAAGATACGCCTCTTTTCTGGCAACCACCAACGATGAGCATCCACTCTGCGACCCGACGGGAAGTCGCCGTTATCTCTGTCTTCGAGTTCCCGACGGGGAGTTTATAGACAACAGTTCGGTCATCAATTATGACCAGCTCTATGCACAAATGATGTATGAGCTTCGGGATAAGCAGACCCCTTATTGGTTCACCAATGATGAGGTGGCACGCATCCAGGAATTCAACCAGCCTTTCTTCAAGGTGGATGATCTGGAGACCATGATCAGCTATTGTTTCCGAATGCCGGCAGAGGAAGAGGAAGGCAAATGGATGATTTGTTCCGAGGTTTTCGACGTGCTTCATCTGCAATATCCTATGCTGGTGGGAAGTTTGAGCACGAAGATCAAGATAGGTCAAGCCCTCAAGTTTATGGGATGCAAGAGCAGGCATACCAGAAATGGACAGGCCTATCAGCTCCTCGCTCTCTCGGCTTGAGAAAAACGGGGATAAACCGTGGGGAGCCTTTTCTCGATCGGAAGGTGTGAAGAGTGGTGAAGAGTTGTGAAGAGTGGTCGGCCACTCTTCACCTCTCGCAACCCCAGTGTTTATCGGGGTTTCAGGCGATTCTGTGAAGAGTGAAGAGTAAAATGGAGAGTAAGGTTTTTCTATCTCCCGACGTATTGTTTCGTGCTCTATTTCCCGACGTATCGTTTCGTGCCTGGCAATGGCAAGATATTGCCCTGGTAAAGGGCAATATTGTGCCGTAGTGAGGCAATAAAATATATTATAGACTATAGAATAACTTTTAAAACATTACGCAAATATGAACAAGTACATTCCTTACAACATTACATGCCCATTGGCATCCTGCAGCCGTAGCAACACCTGTGCCCGCTACGCCAATTATCAGAAGGCAAAGGCTGAAGAGGCTTCCTTCATGGTCTTGAATACCGATCTTCTCCAGGTAGAGGGAGAAGTCTGTCCTTACCATCTCATTTCCGAACGTCAGCGCTGGGCAAGAGGTTTCATCCGTCTCTGCAAATCCATCCCATCGGGCAATGCCAAATATCTGAACGTATATACGCCATTCACCCAGCGCCGTTTCTACAAGGCAAGGAATGGCGAGTTCCCTCTCAATCCTCAGATGCAGGCAGACCTCCTGGAGATTTTCAAGGAAAGAGGTGCCGACCTCAGCCTGGGATTCGACTGCTACGAGGAGCAGGATGTGCTGGTAGAGAAGTAGGCGCATTGGATCCGCCAGGCGTCCTGCCTGGCGGGCTTACGCTCTTGGAGACACCTAGGTACTCATACAGTTTGTCACCATAATGCGACTTTGCCAATACCTGCCATTTCAAAGCTGGCAGAGATTCCCATTGCTCTAAAAACTTTGGCTATGGTAGCAAATGTGATATTGTTTCCTTTTTCTATTCTAGAAACTTGTGATTTCTTTACTCCAATTAGTGCTCCAAGTTCCTCTTGAGTCAGATTCTTCGATTGGCGTGCTTTTTTGATAGCTTCTCCCATCAGAAAAGCATTCATGTCTGATTCATATTGATTACGCAATGGTGTACCTTCCTTACCGAGTACTTTATCTAAAGCTTCGTCTTCTGTGTAAAATTTCGGTCGCTCAAACATATTCTCTTTTTTTTATATAATGCAAAAATACAGATTAGTTAGCATATATGTAAACATACACGCTTTTTTTTATTCTTTATTAACTATAATTCGCAAGTCTGGGATACGACAGCTACGAGGAGCAGGATGTGCTGGTAGAGAAGTAAGCGCAGAATAATCTGCGTGTTTTTGGAGGTGAACAAGAATGTGTATCGGAGGATATTTTTCTAACCTAAAACTAACAAATTATTAACCTGATATTTTCAAAAGTAAGAGTAATTTTGTACACAGAATATATTTCGTGTTATGTTTTATAATTAAATATTGTTTGTCATGAATACAAAAGGATTAAAAATGAAAGCGAATATAAAGAAACACTTTGTTTGTGGGGGAGTAATACTGTTGTGTTATGTTTATCTTTTTACTCATGAAATAAGTGATGCTGTGGTTTAAGGTACAAAGTTTTAAAAACGTTAAATGTTAGTTGTATGTTAGGTTTATGTTAGTTCTTATTCGTACTTTTGCATATTATGAAAGTTAATGGATATAAAAATCTTACGATTGCTACTATATTTGCAGTATTTTTATTGCAAACTATATGGTTGTATAATTCTTTTAGTGTGGCTGTAAATAAGTTGACAACAGAAGTAAATGATTTCTTTATTCAATGTCTCTTTGAGGAGTTAGACAGCAGATTTACGAATATACCCCCAGATACTCAAATTCAAGGTTCTAATAAATCGAACCCCAAATACGATAATTATGAATATATTAATAATGGCATATACAATTTATGCCATAAGGATGTTGATTTTCAACAATTAGCAAAGATACTTAATAAAAATATCAAGCAAAGTAAGATGCCTAATACCTATGTACTATATAAAGTAACTGGCAAGAGAAAAATGATAGTCTATAAAGATCAAAGTTTTCATGCCAATTTGATAGGGGCCATAAAATCTGAAATTATCCCAACAAGGATAAATGGTTCACAAGGCATTCAAATAGAATTTGTAAACCCTTTTGCTTTGTATTTTCATGAACTAGGACTTCTCGTTTTAATCAGTTTCATTCTTTGTTTTTTAGCATTTGTATGCGTTATGAAACAAGTAGCAATTATTCGAACCCAAGAAGAAAATGCAAGAATACAAAAGGATTTTAGTTATGCAATGGTGCATGATATGAAAACTCCATTGGCAACTATTAGTATGGGTATTAATGCACTTACCATTCCTACTGTTGGAGAAAGTAAACAGTTGAGAACAAAATATCTAACAGTTATAAGAAATGAGAATAAACATTTATATCAATTAATAAACAGAATCCTTACTATTTCTAAGTTCGAATCTGGCAAGCTTATGCTAAATAAGACGATTTTTGACTTAGAACAGCTCTTAAAAAATATAGAAGGTAATTTTGAAGTACACACAAAAAAAGAAGTTACATTCAAGAATTTTATAAATGAATTGCAGGTGTTTGCAGATAAAGAATATTTAGGTGAAGTTTTTTATAATCTAATAGATAACTCAATAAAATATTCAAGTAATTCAGTTCATATTGAAATATTTTCTTACAGAGTAGAAAAAGGAGTAAATATTCGTGTGAAGGATAATGGTATAGGTATATCCAAAGAAGACCAACAGATTATCTTTGATAAATTTGAGCGAGCTTCCGCCTCTAAACGCACATTCTCTAAAGGAGGAGCTCCAGGATTTGGATTAGGTTTAAACTATGTACTTCATGTTATAGAAGCTCATGGTGGTATGGTTTCAGTAGATAGCGAACTCGGTAAATATACCGAGTTCACAATATTCTTACCAGATCAGAATGATAGTTATGAGGGGCGAAGAAGAATTAGATAGATTCTATCAATGAAAAGCCAACCCCACGTGTAGTTTCTATCTGGACGAAAGGGTCTATTTGCAGATATTTGCGAAGACTCGTTATGATAACATCTAGACGCCGGGCAAGATAGAAATCTTTCTCAATACTTCCCCAAAGCGTGTTTTGTATAATCTCTCGTTTGATGATCATATTTTTATTCTTGGCAAGCAGCTCCAAGGTCTTGGTTTCTTGTTTGTTCAGTTTTAAACAGATGATTCCAGCTTCGTCTTTTAGGCAAGAATGTTCTGGGTCTAAGATATGTTTGCCAATCTTTATGCAATTTGAAACATTACGCCTCATTAGACCTCCTTTGAGTTTCAGTAGAGCCTTGATGTGACAATCAAGTTCCTCTGGAACAAATGGTTTCTTGATATATTCATCTACCCCAGCTTCGTACCCCTCTTTCAGTTTGGATGGTGCTGTAAAGTTAGTCGTGAACATAATGATGGTTTCACCATCCAGTTCGCGAATATATTTTACCATATCAATGCCGTTCATGATAGGCATATCAATATCTGAAATGATAACATCTGGCTTGAATGATTCCCATGCCTTGATACCATCTTTACCATTGCTTGCGGTTACGATTTCATAACCGCCAACAATATCTTCTAACGTGTTTTTCTCCATAAAGGCAAGATTCTTATCATCTTCCACTAGGAGTAATTTTATGTCTGCCATAGTTGTTTGCAATTTTATTCTTAGCACAAAGATACATAATTATTTTTAATTATGATCATTTATACTTAGAATTTTTTGCATGGACACAAAATAAATGTCTTGTTTGCAATTGTTACAGTAACGCAAACGAAAACTTATCCAAACTACATTTTCAATGTTGTCTCTTTCTTAAAATCTTTTTAAGACAACAGGAACACCACATAATTATAAATGATAATCCACAGATTGCAAGGGATGGAATCATTATTTCTTTTATAGTTGTAAAAGTCTTTGCTCTAATGAAAAGAGTATAGGTACTCATCAGTGCAAAGGATAAGAGTATCCAATTAACTGTTCTATGTTTTTTATAGAAAAAAGTACATATGCTTGCAAGTGTGGCTGAACAATATATGATAGCAAAGTCTTTCGAAAATCCTATGACAATGCATGAGAATACTATCATGCTCAATGTATAGCTGAGTAGAACAATTTTTTTCAGGACTGTTCTTGGGTTTGATTTATAGTTCATATTTCTATATTTTTATTCGAGTGCAAATATAGCATGTTTTTGCAATACAGAGTGTAAGTTTATTGTTAGATTTATGTTAAATTAACAGTCTTGATTAACAAAAAAGGTCAAGCTTGAGGCTTCTTGCATTATCAAAGTAAGCGCAGATTATCTGCTAGTTTTTGGCAATTATAATGCAATTTTAGAAAATTGCACTCTATTCAGTGCAATTTTCGTTAAAAAGTGCACTGAGTTCAGTGCACTTTCGCTATTTATTCGTCTCTTTGCTGCCAAAGAACCCTGTCCTTTCCCGTTAGGCGTTCGGCGGATTTGCAATCCGCCGTTAAAAAATGTCCTAACCTATTTAGGCTTTGCGGATTTGCAATCCGCAACATCCAGTTTGTGCTTTTGGGGGTTGTTGTTGGGGGATTGCAAATCCCCCGGTTTTAATAGGTCGAACCTTTTTTTACGGCGGATTTCAAATCCGCCGGGACGCCTGTCGGGAGACTTTCTTTTTTGATGCCTGGTGGGAAAAGTGCACTTTATACCTATAATAAAAAAGATAATAATGCCTAAAATGCAGGCGATTATGCTACATTCTAACATAAAAACTGTATCTTTGCAAAATCTATCAGTATAATGGCTGCCTGATGGGGGCAATACGGTAGATGAAAGAATGTGGTGAATAATAACTAATATGGTAAAATATGAAATCTATTAACTTGATTATCTTGTTTTTGATGGCTGTATTGCCAACCTATGCTCGTGGCAATCTGCAGCAACAGCAAGAAAAGAAAAAGAAAGAACATAAAGTAGAAATTTATGGTGACGTGAAAGATTCGTTTACCCAAGCCTATCTGAAGGCTTTTGTCACGGTGATGGACAAGGACAGCAACGTGATAGATACCATGACTACGAGTGGATGGGGAAAACACCTCTTTTATCATACTCAAGTCCCAGCACGTCCCGCTACTTATATCGTCAAGGCAGCGTGTGATGGCTATGAGTCGAAGTGTATCAATCATACCATCAAATACATAGCACGCAATAAAAATTTCTCATTTCCTTCGCTTTTGCTCAAGAAGAAATTCAATCAGGATGTTGCCCTCGATGACGTGGTGGTGACTGGCACCAAGGTGAAGCTGGCTTACCGTGGCGATACGCTCGTCTTTAATGCCAGTGCATTCAATGTGCCTGATGGTTCCATGCTCGATGCGCTTGTAAGACAGATGCCGGGAGCTGAAATGAAGAGTAACGGCGATATTTACGTGAACGGCAAAAAGATAGATTATCTGCTCCTTAACGGAAAAGACTTCTTCAAGGGGAAGAACCAGGTGATGCTCGACAATCTTCCTTACTATACCGTAAAGGAACTGAAGGTGTATGACCGTTCTTCTGAAAAAAGCCGACTCATGGGGAAGGAGATGGAGAAGAAAGACTATGTGATGGATGTGGCCCGGAAGCGTGAGTACTCCCGTGGATACATCGCCAACATGGAGGCTGCCGGGGGTAGCGAAGACCGCTATCTGGCTCGTCTCTTCGGACTCTACTACACTGACAATTCACGAATCTCGGTATTTGGAAACCTGAATAACACGAACGAAACAAGACGACCGGGAAGTCAGGGCGACTGGTCGCCTTCCAACAGTCCGCAGGGACAGAAAACTACCCGCCAGGTGGGCGTTGACTTTAATACGTCATCGAAGAGTCAGAAAATAAGTGAGCAGGGAAACGTTACGTTTGCTTGGGACAATACGCATGACTTGACTCGCAGTTCGCAGGAGAATTTTGCCTCTACCGGCAATATCTACAGTAGAAGTATCAATGATTCGCGCAGCGATAACCATAGTTTCAACCTCTATAATAACTTCCAGGTGGATGGGAAGTTGGGGGTTTGGTTGGATACCCGTATCGACTACTCCGACAGAAAGTCATCATCGTCAAACCGTAGTGCTACCTATTCTGCCAACCCTAAAAGATGGGGTGATATCAGTCAGACCATCGATTCTACCTTTGCACAGAATGTAAGTGGCAGCCTGTACGACATCATCACCAACCGTTCGCTCTATCAATCACGCTCAAAAGTGCATGCTTTCACTGGTAGTCAGCAAGCTCTGACGTGGTATAAGTTGCCTTGGGGTGATAGAATCGAACTGAACTTGAGTGGAAGCTATTCCAGCTCTAAGCCAAACGAGTCTTTCAGCCTGAACCGCAATGAATATTTCAAGACTGGCGAGAAGGACTTACGTAACTATTACAACGATAGCAGATCGAACACATATAAAATAAGAGGCAGCTTTAAGTATGGAATAGAAATTCCATATACTAAGTGGACGATGTTGGTTGGTCCAAAGTTTAAGCAAACCTATCAATCGGTAAAGGGCTTGAAATACCGTCTGGACGAGCTGGGCGGCGACTGGATATCCAATCCGGAACTGATGTTTGCTACGCTGCCTTCTAACATGGAGCAGCTTTCGGGGGTGATGGACGAGGATGTGAGTAGAAGCTATCAGACGATGAGAAAGGATACGGGTGCAGAACTTGAATTCCAAAGAAATGCTCCTTCTTCGTTCCTGACTCTATCGCTGAGTCTTTCTAAAGAAAAGGAGCGTATCAATTACCACACATCGGCTCTCGACACGATAGCCAAAAGAAGCCGTATGGTATTCGGACCTACGTTCATGTACGGTTGTTATGACGATAAGAAGTCTATCAGCTTAACTTATTATATGCAGAGTCAGATGCCTGATTTCTTCAGCATCATGCCATACAGAGACAATTCGAATCCGCTGGCGGTGAGGGTGAACAATCCGGACCTGGAGAATTCGCTGTATCATCATTATGATGTAAACATCCGTTTCAACGGACTCAAGAATCAGCAGTATGTGGGATTCTTCGCTACGGGTAATTTCTATCACAATCTTGTGGGTACCCGCACTACTTATAATTCGCAGACGGGTGGTTACACCTATATGAGTGATAATATTGGTGGTGGCGGCAACTGGGATTTCTGGACTACGACATCTTATGGTGTGGCTCTTGACAAGGCCCGTTTGTTCCGTCTGGATTATCGCCTGTGGTTTAACGGTTTGCGCCGCAAGGATTTTGATATAGCTTACGACAATAATTCTACTCAGCTCTGCTATGTGCTCAGAACTGAGTTGGGTAACAGTTTGTACTTCAAGTATCAGAAAGACAAGTTGAGCATCAACTTGGGTGGAAAGGTGGAGTGGAAGCATGGTACGAGCGACCGCAGCAATTTCGAGAAATTGAATGCCTATGATTTTGAGTATGGTGGCAACATGACTTACACCTTGCCTCTGGGCATTTCTCTCTCTACCGACCTGAAGGAATATTGCAGGCGTGGTTACAGCGAGAAGTCGTTTAACACCAGTGATCTGGTATGGAATGCCTCGCTAGCCCGTTCGTTCTGCAAAGGCAAGCTGACGCTGAAGGCAGAGGCCTTTGATATTCTTCAGAATCTCTCGAGCACCGTGTATGAGGTGGGCGGCCAGGGCAAGACTGAGAAATGGAACAATACCCTGCCAAGCTATGCGATGCTGCATTTGATGTATAAATTCAGCAAGGCGCCGAAGAATAAGAAATAATTGTAGGGGTTATGAGGTGGGGTGTGTCAACGACACACCCCCCGCACGCCCTGTTTTGATCTTATTGTTTAATATGAATACACTTTTAAGGACGACTTTTGGTGCTCTTCATTTTGGTTAAAATTGACTATTGCAGATATGACTTAAAACCTGTATCTTTGCACCGTCAAAATAACTATTAAAAAGTTTCAATATGAATACAAAAACACTCTTGGCTTCAGCCTTGGCTATTTTTAGTCTAGCGGCCTGTTCGCCATCATCGAAGGAGGCAAAAGGAGACACATACGAGCCGACCTTCCAGATTCAGGACTGTGATGTGAAACTGGGTGGTATCCATTTCACAAAAATGATCAACGGTGCAGACAAACAAGTAAGCCAGACCGATACGATCATACGCTTCATCGCACCGGAAGGTACAGACCTTTTCATCGATCCGAATGACGGCAAACTGACCAAATCGACTGCAAAGATTCTGTTGACGGCAATTGACAACACAAAGCCGTTCACATTCTCAGGACGTCTCAAGCCGGGATTCACGGAAGACGGTCTGTACAATGCGGCCAATTTGATGGTCGTAGCAAATGACACCCTCTGGCAGAAATTCTGTTTTGAGCAGGACGAGCGTGGCAAACATCGTGTGGTGACCGTGAGGACAGTCGGTACATCGGACGACAATAACCATGAGGTTATCGAACAGGACAACATATATTACAAAATATCATCCGACACTCATACCATAGCAAGCTATTACTCTCTTGATGGCAAAGAGTGGCAAATGGTGCGCCTGTATAAAAACAATTATCCTAAGGAATTATATATAGGTATATGCTCACAGGCTCCGGTCAAGGGAGAATGTGTCAGCGAGTTCAGCGAACTGTCGTTGTCCACAGACAATGTGGGTGATTTCCGTTTAGGAAAGTACATATAAAAAGTGTTTGAGAGAAGAATGAGGAAAGTTTACTGGTTATCAGTTACTTTCCTCATTTTGGTTAAAAGTGGCGAGGACAGACGAAGACAGGAATACGACAAGATGAGACAGAGGAACGTTACCTATCCGTAACCTATACCCCAAATGGGGAATGTTGAGGTTCGGAAGAATAAAGAAGGTTACGAATTGAATTTGAACACTCTGATTTATAGTGAGTTACTGATGAGCAACGTAAGTTTTTTGGTTACGAACCAAATTTGCCGTGTTCTGCCGTGAAATGCGTAGCAAGAAAAGACTCTTCATGTATTAATTTTGAACGCAAAAAAGAATGACGTTATGAAGAGTACATTTTCAATTATCTTCTACCTCAAAAGACAGGTAGTAAAGAAAGATGGTACTGTTCCTGTTATGGGACGTATCACAGTGGACGGAACACAGGCGCAGTTCAGTTGCAAGACAACTGCCAATCCAGATTTGTGGGACACCAAGGGCGGACGCATGATAGGTAAGAGTATGCAGGCCTTGGAAGTGAACCGCAAATTGGACAAGATGCGTGTGAGTATCAGTAAGCATTATCAGGAGATTATGGACAGGGATAACTTTGTCACTGCCGACAAGGTGAAGAACGCCTTTCTTGGCTTGGAATATCGTTGCCATACACTGATGAAAGTCTATTCTCAAAGCCGTGATGAAATGGAAAAGCAATATAAGGCTGGCATGAAATCTTTGAGTACATACACGAAGTATAGAATCGGGTGTGCCTATGTAGGCGAGTTCTTGCAGACGCATTACCATGTGAAGGATATTGCTCTGAAAGAGTTATCGCTGCCTTTTATCACAGACTACGAGACTTTTCTCAGAACCGACAAGCACTTGAAGATAAACTCTGCGATGGTGTTTGTCCGTAATCTCCGTGCCATGATTTTTCGGGCGATTGATAACGAGTGGCTCGTCAAAGACCCTTTCAGACGATACGAGTACAAGAACGAGGAAACAACAAGGGAGATTCTGACAAAAGAAGAAATTCACCTGTTGATGGAAACTCCTATCACCAGAAAACATATGGGGTTGGTGCGTGACTTGTATCTATTCTGCTGTTTCACAGGTCTCGCATTCATTGACCTGTACAACTTGAAGGAAGAGAACATCAAGACATTTTTTGACGATGGCGAGTGGATTGTTATCCACCGACAGAAGACAGGAACGGAAGCCGACATCAAGTTGCTTGACTATCCCAAGCAGATAATGGAGAAATATCGTGGATTGTGCAAGGATGGCAGAGTCTTTCCTGTACCACCTTATAGAAGTTGTCTGCGTTCTCTCAAAAGATTGGGAAAGAAATGCGGTATCACCAAGCCACTTTCCTGGCATAGCGCAAGGCACTCGTTCGCAACCTCGGTTTGCCTCTCCAATGGCGTACCAATAGAAACAGTAAGTTCCATGCTTGGTCACAAAGACATCAAGACCACGCAAGTGTACGCCAAGATTACCAAGGAAAAGTTGAGCAAGGATGTAGAAAAGTTGTCTCAGCAGATTAATAACATTGAGGAATTCACGTTTGGAAATGTTTGCAACGATAATACTAACACTATAAATGGCAGAGTATGAAACGACAAGTGATAACAATACAAGAAGATATGGTCATCTACGCCCCACATCATGGTGAGGTGTGGATGACTGTTTGGGAGATTGCCGAACTGTTGAATGTAACAGGGACAGCAGTAAAGAATACCATCAAGCGCATTTGGAAACAAAGTGTGCTGAAAGACTTCCAGCATTCGCAATACGTCAAACTTGAAAATGGATATTCTGCGAATGTCTATGATATGGAAGTGATTATCGCCATAACACTTCAAATGGATACATACCAAGCCTTGTTGTTGAGACAATGGTTTATCAGTAAGGTAGTGAACCGCAAGGATTGCCAAGCAGAGCAAGTAAAACACGAGTATCCGATGATTATCGTGATGAATGGAACGATGCCGAGAGGTATCAGTTAAGCATTACACCTTAATTATATAATAGCGTACAGAGAAGAAATACCAAATGGTTGTATCACTCTGTGCGCTTTTTGCTTTCTATTTGTAGCGCAGTTTGCATATTTTAGAATGTTTGTCATCTATTACAGTGCGCTTTCTTACACAAAATAATCGAGATATTCAAGCGTATTGGCTTAAATAGTCTTAAATTTGCGTTGTAGCATTTATATTTCCTGCCATTTCTTATCTTTTCTCAATAAATTTTCGTATTTTTGTAGCCGGATTGTATAGCCAGACCGCAGTTGTCGCTGTAAGACGGGTTCTTTCATGATAACCGAGTCGGCAGCCTACGCCGTGCTGAGTGTAGTGAAGTCAACCATGACATATCTATACGAAAGCGGGCTTTGGGTGGGAAGACAATCCAGACATAATGGAAGGCGTTTATCGACGCTGTGTTTAAGACTTCCTGTAATCTAGCAAATTAACAGTTAATCATAGTCTTGAATATGGTCAACGGTAGATGTCCCGGGTGTGATTATTTCAATCCCGTGGAGACCTTGTAAGCATAGATTGTACCCTTTCGGGCGCAATCAAATGTATTATATAGGTCTCTTTACACGGACATGATTTTCATATCGGCGTGGGCTCTGACGTTGTCTGTTCAACTATGATAGGCAATTGCTAGAGCCTCAGGAAGTGGAATGGACAACAGGACGATTCCACGCTTTTTTTCTGTCGCAATTTAACGGATTTCTGTCTAGAAAAAAGTTAGCACCGATATGAAAGTCGATGAATGGACATCAGAAGATGTGCACACCCCAGGAGGTGGTGAATTCCCTCCTTGCGCTGGACTTACCTCCAACGCCCTCCCCGAAGCTCAAAGCACTGTTTTCGCTGAGAGTTCACAAACAGGGGTGTCCACCAGAAGTGTCCATATATTAAGTAAGTCTAAAGTACAAAAGGAGGAAGAGATTCCTCACTGGTATGCTTTACGCACCACCTATGGTAGAGAGAAAAAAGCATACGACTACATGACAGCCAAAGGTATCACGGCTTTCTATCCTACCACCGAGGTAGTGAAACTTATAAAAGGTAAGCGCAAAATTATTACCGAGTCACGTTTACCCAACATCTTCTTCGCCTATGGCACCGAAGAACAACTCAAATCTTTTGTTTACGACAACGTAAACCTCCCCTTCCTCCGTTTTTATTATCGTCACGTCCACGTTGGGCGCAGAATAGAGAAGGTTCCTATGATAGTTCCAGACTATCAGATGGAAAGTCTCAAAATCATCTGTGCTGCCGATGCGGATAATACCATCGTGTCATTAGTCGAAGTGCCAAAGTTCGAAAAAGGACAATTGGTAAGGGTTATTGATGGCGCATTTAAGGGAGTGATAGGAAGAGTCGCAAGATGGCAAGGACAACAGAGAGTAGGAGTTGTGGTGGATGACTTGGTGACTGTTGTGACGGCGTATATACCAAGTGCATTTATAGAATCAATAGAATAAATATCATTTTTATTATGCAAGAGCATACTTTAATAGCCAATTCTGGTATTCAAATCATAACGTTTCCATTGAGAATAAATACTCAAGAAAAGTTCAAAATGTGGTATCATGAATGGTATGATACTGAAAATGGGGAATGGCGACTTGATCCTGTGTACGAACTTCGCACAGATGACGAGTGCTATTATTATAACAAACAGAAACTTCATAAAGGTGGCTATTTAAGTGACCCTACTATTGAAATTGATGTCAACGAGCTTAAAAGCGATGATATATTACCATTGAGAATAGAAGATGAAAATTGTCCAGGTGTAAGGGGCGATATATTCAGCCTTACATTCTCCGACAAAGACAACAAGTTTTCCAAGTTTGAAAATGCTTGGCTTCCAGTCCCATATTTCTTTAAACGCACTCCCAAGCGTTTTAAGTTCGGTCCATTAAATTGGGTACGTATGAAATTAATCCCAACAAGAGAAGAAAAGGGAATAAAATGGTATAATGTAGTTCTTGCATTCGATACAAGAGCTCGTTACGAGAGTGACGAATATGATGAATGCCCCGTCTTTCCAGATGCGTTTAGAGGCGAAATGGATTTCGAACTATGTAGTAATGAGTTCTATTTGATGGACTATTGTTCTCCTAATAACAATTGGAGTTATATTGATGACTATTTGTTGCACTTGGTTCATCCTAATGTTCAACGTGTATCTCAATTAAAAGGTGCGAACGTGAGAAAAATGTCGTATATCGCATCATACATATTCTTAATCAACTATCTTGCTCAAAAGGATCTATTCCCCAAGGTTAAACTTTACAAGGATACCGATGTCGAAATAAAGGATGTTGATATGGTTGTTGATATCGGAAACTCACGTACAACAGCACTTTTAATACTTGAGTTCAACTTATAAATGCAACTTTTTGGGTGCGGATAATAAGCAATAAAAACATTTATTTTTCAGAGAGGAAAGAGAGACAATGTCCCCCTTTCTCTCACTCTGAATGGATAAAGTTTGCTATCTTTGCTTTAATTGTCCGTCCAAAGAAAAAAAAGTTGCAGATGAGCAAACATATAACCGAGGAACAAAGGTATGCAATTTCTATGATGTTGCAAATACCGATGAGCAAAAAAGCAATAGCGGAAGCTATCGGAGTAGATAAAAGCACTGTTTACAGGGAGATAAAGCGCAATTGCGACGCCCGAAGTGGTAGCTATAGCATGGAGCTTGCCCAGCGAAAAGCAGACAGGCGCAAGCAGCAAAAACATCGCAAGGAAGTGCTTACACCGGCAATGAGAAAACGGATAATAAAGCTGTTGAAGAAAGGATTCAGCCCGGAGCAGATTGTCGGCAGGAGCCGCTTGGAGGGAATTGCGATGGTATCTCACGAAACGATATATCGCTGGATTTGGGAGGATAAGCGGCGGGGTGGCAAACTGCACAAATATCTTCGCAGACAAGGTCGCAGGTATGCCAAACGTGGTTCTAAAAATGCAGGGCGAGGATTTATCCCAGGCAGGGTGGATATTGATGAGCGTCCCGAGATAGTGGAACTGAAGGAGAGATTTGGTGATTTAGAGATAGATACAATTATTGGTAAGAACCACAAAGGTGCCATTCTTACCATTAACGACAGAGCAACAAGCAGGGTCTGGATACGCAAGTTGTCGGGAAAAGAAGCCATCCCGGTAGCTAAGATTGCAGTATGGGCACTGCGGAAAGTGAAAAACTTAATACACACAATTACGGCTGACAATGGAAAGGAGTTTGCAAAGCACGAGGAAATTGCGCAAAAATTGGAAATAAAATTCTATTTTTGCAAACCATACCACTCATGGGAACGTGGTGCCAATGAAAACACCAACGGGCTTATCAGGCAGTATATCCCAAAGGGTAAGGACTTTAGTGAAGTAACCAACAAACAGATTAAGTGGATTGAAAATAAACTCAATAATCGACCTCGTAAAAGACTTGGATACCTCACGCCAAACGAAAAATTTAAACAAATTATTAATCAGAATTCTGTTGCATTTGCAAGTTGAATTCAGCCCTGTAAGAAGTTACTAATGACAAAAAAGAAATTGCCCGTTCGTTTTACGGGTCAGCACTTTACTATTGATAAAGTGCTAATAAAAGATGCAATAAGACAAGCAAATATAAGTAATCAGGATACGGTTTTAGATATTGGGGCAGGCAAGGGGTTTCTTACTGTTCATTTATTAAAAATCGCCAACAATGTTGTTGCTATTGAAAACGACACAGCTTTGGTTGAACATTTACGAAAATTATTTTCTGATGCCCGAAATGTTCAAGTTGTCGGTTGTGATTTTAGGAATTTTGCAGTTCCGAAATTTCCTTTCAAAGTGGTGTCAAATATTCCTTATGGCATTACTTCCGATATTTTCAAAATCCTGATGTTTGAGAGTCTTGGAAATTTTCTGGGAGGTTCCATTATCCTTCAATTAGAACCTACACAAAAGTTATTTTCGAGGAAGCTTTACAATCCATATACCGTTTTCTATCGTACTTTTTTTGATTTGAAACTTGTCTATGAGGTAGGTCCTGAAAGTTTCTTGCCACCGCCAACTGTCAAATCAGCCCTGTTAAACATTAAAAGAAAACACTTATTTTTTGATTTTAAGTTTAAAGCCAAATACTTAGCATTTATTTCCTGTCTGTTAGAGAAACCTGATTTATCTGTAAAAACAGCTTTAAAGTCGATTTTCAGGAAAAGTCAGGTCAGGTCAATTTCGGAAAAATTCGGTTTAAACCTTAATGCTCAAATTGTTTGTTTGTCTCCAAGTCAATGGTTAAACTGTTTTTTGGAAATGCTGGAAGTTGTCCCTGAAAAATTTCATCCTTCGTAGTTCAAAGTCGGGTGGTTGTCAAGATGATTTTTTTGGTTTGGTGTCGTCTTTTTTTAAGCTGCCGCATAACGGTTTGGCGCTTGGCGCAGTGGCGGATTTTGGAGCACAAAACTGTCAATACACCACAAAAGTTGATGCGAGGTAGAATGTTCAATTAACCACGTCACCCGCCATTATCTCATTTGGCTCTCTCCCTTCAGGAGAATCTGTTCCGTTCTTCCATACCCATGAGAATAACGAAGAGAACTATATTATTCTTTCCGGTTCAGGGAAGTTTCAGGTAAATGATTCTGTTTTTGATATTTCCGAAGGTTCGGTGGTTCGTGTTTCAACACACTGTGACCGTTGCTTGAAATGTACCTCAGATGCACCAATGCTATATCTCTGTATTCAAGCAGCAAAGAAGAAAATTGCAACAGCAAAGAAGTATGCTTCAATGTCACCTATTAATAATTGTACAGAACTCGTTTCACGTTTAAATTCCGTATCTACTCGTTTGGAACAAGCTCATTATTCTTATTTGGCTGGGCAAGTAGAAAGGCTACGTCCTTACTATAATTACAGTCAAACAGAATATGACAAAATAGCGTTAAGCATTTCCGAAAAATTTGATGAATATAAGAATAATGCAAAAAGCACGTATGGAAGAGTATCTGATATAAGTTCACTCGAAAGCCGTGCTGGAAGTTATTACTCAAATGCGACGTTCAATAATTAATTATGAAGAAATTTAGCATTTTACTTTTTTCTGTGGTCATGTTCCCTTTAGGCATAAATGCTCATGAACAAGATACACTAAAAAACACAGTTGAAGTTGTTGCCGAGACTCCTGTTGAGGTTATTAAAGTCGACTCTCTTCAACAGGAAATAGATCGTTTAAAAGGTCTAATTGTACAGTACAAGCAGTCAGAGACCTCATTAAATGGTAAGCTTTATGATTATGAGCAAACAATTAAGGTTCAGGACAAAAAGATTGAAAGGCTTAACAGTTATCTTCTTTTTGCAGACACAATTGTTGCTCGATTATCAAATGATTGTTTGCGAAAGAAGTATGACCAAAACCGAGTGAATCAGGCAACGGAAAACTTTGAGAAGATGTATTCTCCAGAATTGAAAAGCAAGTTTGGAAGATTGAAGTTTTTGCTAAATGAATATGGTAAGTTTACACAGGAACTTAATGCTATATTTATAGAGGCTAAGAACGATAAGGGATTGGGTAATCCTTTTACTGGTCAAAAACAAGCATTAACTTACATTAATAAGATAAAGAATACTCGTTATTATAGAGAAGTCTATAGTGAGAATTGGACTATTCCGTATCTCAACAACCTTATAGATAAATGCTTTGAGACTATTAAAGCCTTTAATCCAAAAGAGAGTAAAGAATTACATCTGTTAGAACTAATGAACTGATTATGAAACTTTCCCATGCAATCATTTTGATTGCACTACTGACCAGTCAATTTGCCTCTTTGGCTTTTGGTTCTGCTATAGTAAATGGTCTTTGTCAATTTGACAAATCAACTATGATAAAGGAGAAGTTGAAGAAGGGCCAGGAGTGCATCAATAATGGGAATTACTCAGGAGCAAAGAATTATCTTAATGGCGTTTTAAAGCTTGATTCAAATAATGCGAAAGCAAAAGAGCTTTTGGCTGTTTGTAATAACGAAGGAAAGCCTGTTACTTCACCAAGAAGTAATAGTTCAAGTTTGAATTCTAACAATAGTAATAGAAACAATTCATATAGTTCTGCTCTTTATGTTTCTAAAACTGAGTTATCTTTCAGTTCTTATGGTGGAACAGAGTCATTAACTGTTACTTCTGGGGCATCATGGTCAATATCTGTAAATTCTGAAAGTTGGATTAAATCAATCAATTTTCACCCAGACAAAGTCGTATTTACTGATAGCGGAACTTATTTAATATGTAAATGAGAAGTATATGAAAATCAAAGTCTCTATAATTTTATTTATATTTGGTATTTCTGGAATATCAAGTATAATGAAAACTTCTGCAAGCACTTTGTCGATGCAGCAGTTTGATAAGTCCACAATGATTAAGAAAAAACTTGCAAATGCACAAAAGTCTATTTCTAATGAGGACTATATTGCTGCACAAAACACCCTAAATAGCCTATTAAAGCTTGAGCCAAATAATGGGAAAGCGAAAGAGTTGTTAGACGAATGTGAATCTGGAATTAAGAAACAAAAGCAAAGAGTTCATCAAGCATATCTGGATGCTTGTAAGGCTGGAACTATTTCTGCATTTCAAAATTTCATATCCAAATATCCTAATAGCGAATATGTGTCTAGTGCAAAGAGCCGTATAGAGGATTATAGCCTATGGCAAAAGGCAAAAGAACAGAATACAATAACAGCTTATAATTATTATCTTTCGCAATCGTCAATTCTCGCATATAAGAATGATGCGGAAGACGCTATTACAACAATACAATCAGAAATTGAGTGGAATAATTGCAAGACAAGCAATGACGAGGATAAAATAAACTCTTTTATAAAGAATAATCCTTCGTCTAAATATGTTAATCAAGCAAAGTATCGCTTGAATATCTTAAAAGGAGAAAGATATTATGCCTCCAAGAATTATAACCAAGCATATACATATCTAAATGAAGCAGATAACTTCCAAACCCTTATAGGTGCACCAGCAACTCATTTAAAGATGATGAATGAAACTATAGAGTATGAGTCCATAATGTCCAGCTCTGATGTATCTAAAGTAAAGAGTTATTTGAATGCACTTTCTACATCTAGTCCATTTTATGTGCCAACTTCAAATAAAATTGCACTTTTGCTTGGCTCTGCGTTGTCTATGTATTCGTCCGAATATAGTATGAATGAGGCATTGGTATATGCAAAAGATGATAATACCCGAGCAGCTGTAAAACGATACATTAGTAAAGCGAAAGCAGATAAAGCATATTATGAACGACAAAGAAAAAAAAAATGCACATAAAAGGTGGTGGAGCAAAAATTTCAAAGTTGGTATTGATGCAGATTTCGGCACTAATATTAATGGAGATTCAGGAGCAGATATGTTCTATTCAACAGGTTTGTTGCTACGCTTTGGTAATGTTGATAATGTGTTTAGTTTGGTGACAGGCTTGAAATATCGTTGGTTCCGTGTCATGCCCGAATATGATGGCTATTATGATAATGGTAACATCGAATGGCAATATTTTGCCGGAGGTTTAAATGTCCCTTTAAACTTTAGATTTAATGTGGGTAAAATAGCCAATAATAGTTCTATTTATTTGGGGCTTGGTACAGAATATGGATTTAAGCTGTTTCCTGCCAAAGGCATGGATGGAATAGTCAATAATAATTATTTTTCTATTTATCCACAATTTGGTGTAATGTGGCCTCATTTTGAACTTTCATGTTATTGGAAAACTTATACTGTCAGTCCCTTTGATAAATATGCATCATCTAATTTTAATGAATATAAATGTAATAGTTTGTTAGGAATGCAAATGTCTGTTTACTTTTAATGTTGACAAGAAGGATGTTGTTGGTAGTCATTATTTCCAAGATGCGAATGGAAATGTTTTTGAGGGTACTATAATCAATATTAGACAAGTCGATTTTGGAGAGCTTAAATTGGAGAACGTTAGGGCATTTGTTGTACGTAACCAAAAAGCTCCACTTCTTCTAGGTCAGTCCGTCTTAAGCAGACTTGGTAAAATCGAGATTGATAATAGTAATCATTTAATAAAAATTACTCACACCAAATAACGATTGATTTATGATTGGTCATATTGAAACAGCTTGTTTCCATTATTCTGGAGGATGTGAAATGATATTTGCTTCTAATAGAGAAGCAGAATGGATTCGTACAACACCTGACATAAGAGAATGTTATGGAAAACTTTTTGACAAAGAGTCTGGCTCATCTGTCGTAATGTTATCTCCTGCAAAAAATGGTATCATATTGACAATAAGCAAAATGATACCCAATCGGTACGGCGATAATCTTACTGCATATTTGTATATTCCTAACGCTTTGGATATTTCTGGTGAGGCATTACAAGGAATTGTATTTGACGTGATATCCTCTTTAGCTCATAACAGGAGAGATGCTGTCGGTTCGTGCCTGAGTTCTATTTCAAATTCTGAGTATGAACAACTGTCTCCGGTGGATTTTGAACAGGCAACAACCAACAGTTATGCATATAGAAAAGTCCAAAGTAGTACAGGGAGTAATTCTCTATCCATTGTTTTGAATGATTTATTTCAGGACTATTATTTACAATATAAGTACATATTTCTTGCAATAGATGATCAACACATCGCTAATCCAGAGCAATATAAAGACCTTACAGGTTTTCCATTGAAAGATTGGCGTCCTGTAGAAGATAAAGAAATTGAACAAACGTCAGAAGATGCTTCTAATTCATATAATGAAGAAGATGCAAATATTAATGAACCAGATCAGATAGAAAGTCAAACTGTAGAAATAACAAGCGAATGGCTGAAGGCTAATACAGAAATCCATGGTTGGCTTTTCTTCTTTTTCTTTGCAATCATCTTGGGAGGTCTATTTAGTGCAATATATCCTATTGCAACTTTTAATGCTTCTGATTATGCGGGCAATTTTTGTTTGGGTGCAGTAGATATTGTTATAGGGCTACTTCTTCTTGCAGTTGCAGGATTTACTGTCTATTCTTTTGTCAACAGGAAACCTAATGCTGTTTTTGGGGGAAGGGTATATGTTGCTCTTGTTTTCTTAACCAATATATTTGTATTAATAGGTGGAGCTACAGAAGATACTGGATTCCAAAGTACAACACATGTTATAAGAGGTGTCATTTGGGGCATAATATGGTTTTTATATTTATCATTTTCTGACCAAGTTCAAGAGGTTATTCCCCAATCATTTAGAAAAATAACTTCGATGGATTGGGCAATGCTTGCAGCTTCTGTACTTCTTCCAGTATTCTTATTTGTTGTAGGCTATTCTCAGATTAACTCTTTAGTGGATTCTAGAACTACCCAAGAGACAGAGTTAAAAAAGGAAGAACTTGCGTATAATCAAAGGACAGACGGACGCGTGATTTTTACCATTCCAGATGGCTTTGAGTGTGAAAGCCAAGTTGTAGATGGCGAAGGTACAAGTGTTACCGTGTTCAGTATTAATAATGATGATATAGGTAGCTGTACTATGTGTTCAGATTATGACACAGATAAATCGAAAAAGAATTTTGATAGTTATTGGGATGGTTGGAAGGATGATGATATAAAGAAATATAGTACAGAGAATGTAGATCGAGGAACAATAACTATAAATGGCAATGATTGCTTATACAGAATCACAAAACATTATGTAAATGGTGTTTATGTATATTGGCGTTATTATTTACTTTTTGATGATGAAACAGGTAAAGTATTTTTGGCTTCATTTTATGATACAAATAATTCTACCAACTATGTAAATGAATTACTTGAATCTGTAAAATTTGAATAATTATAAGTTTTAAAATGTTAGTGTTATGGCAGAAGAAAAAAATGAAAAGGCAGGTGTATTTGCTTTAATTTGTTCATTCTTATTTCCCCTTGTAGGGATTGTTTGTTATTTCGTAAACAAAAAAACGTTGAGAATGCCTCATCTTATCTTTGGGCTGCATTGAGAGAATTTGTAATGGGCATCCTATTGCACTTAGCCGTAGCATAATGAATTTGTCAAGTTGAGATATTATATAATCTCAGTACACAATCGAAAAGGATGGTAGGATTCATACTCTTGCCATCCTTTTTGCATAAATGTACAACTTATGACAATACTATCTTGTCACATAAAAATGTGTTTTTTGTGACAAAATTGGTAAGTATATGAATAGTACAGCTCAGAAAATAGAAACCTCAATAGAGGTGCAAGGTCTTTGCTTGAACCAAACGAACAAACTTATATCCGAAGCATGGTGGAAGAATTGTTCCCTTCCATTCAAACTACACTTGTTGACAGCCAAGTGACAACGGCATTGGCAAGCAAGACTTTCCTTGAAAAGGCGTTCCTCTTGCATGAACTGTTTTCTGTGGAAGGGTGGGGTGATATAGCGGAACGCAAGTCAAGACACCTATATGATTTGTCAAAAATGATGGATGAAGACTTTGCGCTAAAAGCTATCGGTGATGATGATCTTTGGGAATCCATTCGCCATCATCGAGAGGTATTCACAAGCGTCAGAGGCATGGACTATACTCCCGATGTAAGAAAACGAATAGTACTTGTTCCTCCCTCAGAGATACAGGCAGCATGGGAACAAGCCTACAAGAGCATGTGCTCGTCCATGATATTTGGCGGTAAGCCAACATTCAAGGAACTCTTGGAACGAATGCATGAATTGGAAAAGCGTTTTCACAATGTGTAAAAAAATCCAAGTGTAACAAGCGTAATAAGGTTCAATTTCATAAAAATTTCATGTAAAGGATGGTAGGATCTTATTTCTTGCCATCCTTTTTCTGTAGGAGCAAACTTCGATGTCGAGTTTTGTTCTGTCTTTGCTACCGTAATTCCCAAAAATTATAAGTTTATGTAACATATCGTCAGATTGGAACATGGGGAGCCCGACTTCGGAGAGGCTACCAACCCGGCAGGGCAAGGTCTTTGGAGAGTAACTCCAAAGGTTTTGAGTAACTCAAAACATACCTTGCTATGTCTTTGAGGACATAAAAATCCGCTTAGGGTGGATTGAAGTTAGCCTTCGTAAGAAGCTGTCCCCATCCCGAATGGAAGCTGTTCGGGAAATCCAGTCCTTTGCGGAGCATCAAGCCTTAGTTCTTCTCGGAACGATATGGATGCACCATCCATCGCTTTGCCTTTCTGGTGCAAAATTACGGCTAAAATAGCACCCTTGGAACAGATGCACCCCAGACAACCACTGCAACTATCGGCAACATGCTGCCACAGGATTTGAAAACCATTGTTTTTCGGAAAAAGCGTTGTTACTTTGCAGCCGTAAACATCGAACTAATGATTTGAAAATATGATGAAACAAGCATTTGTAGAAATGAATAAACCTGTCATTATTGCAGTATCGCCTTGCATCAATGATGCGCTACTGACGTACAGACTTAATGATTCACTGTCGTACTGTCGTATGGAAATGATGAAGCACTGCAATGGTTCAAGGTCTCCATAATGGAGCAATGACTTATAGACATGGACACTTATGTGTTCGTATCATTAAATTGGCAGAAAATCATGGAAATGAGTTATCAACAAATTAAAAAGTTAAAGATATGAGTAAAACAAGATTTGTTGCGTTCGCAACACAGAAAGGCGGAATAGGAAAGTCCACCATCACGGCTCTTGTAGCCAACTACTTTCACAATGTCAAGGGTTACAATGTGGCGGTCATAGACTGTGACGAGCCACAATACAACCTTGCAGACCTGCGAGACGAGGAACTGGAACTCATCAAAAGCAGCGACTATTTCAAGGCGCAAGCCTGTGAGCATTTCAAAAAGCTGGGCAAGAAGTCCTTCAGCATAACGAGAAGCAATGCTGTCAATGCGCTTGACGACGCAGAGACAGTGTTGAATGAAACAGAGGTTAAACTTGACTTCATCTTCTTTGACATGCCTGGGACTATCAAAAGTGAGGGCGTCATGAAGACCTTGTCTCAGATGGATTACATCTTTGTACCCGTCAGCGCAGACCGCTTTGTTGTAGAAAGCGCAATGAGCTTCATGCAGTTGTTCCACGACAACTTTTTGACACAGGGTTGGTCGGTCACCAAGAAACTTGCTTTCTTTTGGACAATGGTTGACAAACGAGAACGCACGAGTTTGTATGATGTATATGAAGGTATGTTCAAGTCTCTCGACTATTCGGTTCTCAACACACGATTGCCAGACAGCAAACGTTTCAGAAGAGAGCTGTCGGAGAACAGAAAGGCAGTGTTCCGTTCCACCATCTTTCCATCAGACCCAAACCTGTTGCGAGGGAGTGGCATCAAGGAGTTGTCCGACGAGATTTGTGAAATCATAAAGACATGAGCCTATGGTAAGCAGAAAAATCAACACTGACGCAATAGATGAAAATCTGCTCATTGCCTCTATTGGCAAGAGCAAGATTGGCACGACAACGGCATCCATTCTTGACGGAGCTTTCCAATCCCAAGTGAAAGATACCGAAGAGAAAGAAGAGGTTGGCTGGAAGTCCCAATGCTCGCAGACCGATAAGTCGCCAATTTCACGCAAGCCTCCCAAGGCTTCTTCGGAAAGTTACGATTCGGCATTCTTCAAGCGAAACGAGATAAAGACTCGTCAATGCGTTTATATCAGCCGTGAGATACACAGGAGAATTTCAAGAATAGTCAGTGTGCTCGCAAAGCATGAGTTGACAGTCGGTGGTTACATCGACCTTATTCTTGAGAGACATCTTGAAGAGAACCAAGAAGAAATCAACGGCTTGCTGAGAAAAGAGATTGACGATTGGAATGTGTAACAAAAAGGAACAAGCATGACAATGGAAACTATATTCTTGATAGTCTTGGCTGCATTCAATGTTTGGACTATCTATTTTTACAACAAGTTGCTTCTTGAAGTTGCGAACGACAAGGAAAAGGAGAAAAAACCGCCTATCGACCCGATGGCACTTGTAGGCAAAAGTCTTTTCAAAGTGTCCCAACTGCGGAAGAAAGAAGAAACGGAACAAAAACAAACAGAATCCATGTCCGTATCGGATAATGACGTGACATTTGACGATTCTCCAAAGAGTACGGCACGGATTTCTGACGAACAGCTTGATGACGTGTTTACGAATGTTCGCATAGAAGATATTGGTGTGAAATATTCTGACAATAAGAAAGATTCCGATGTACCACAAGCCAAAGGGTCAAGTTTTGAGGACATTGACGCAGCTGTGAATACCATCAAGGCACCGAAAGCAACGGACAAGGAGAAAAGACATGCAGGCAAGGTTTTCCATGAGATGGATGGCAACCAATTCTATGAGAAATTCATGGAGAACAGCGAGGAGTGCAAGAAGAACATCCATGATTACGTCACCTTCTACTTGCAAACTCACAAGATTGTAGAGATTTCCAAGCCAAAGAAAGAGTTTAAGGTGCCAGACTGTATAGAGGACTTCAATATCCTCGACTTTGTATAACAATTTAATAAGGAGGATTATGGAAAGAACAGAAGAGAACAATGCAACAAAGGATAGATTTGCACATGTGGGCAAAACATTCTCGGAAATGGACAGCGAAAAGCTACAAGCTGAAATCGCAGAACGCTCAAAGATTATTAAACGCAAAATAGATGCGTTGATGGAATTGCATATGTCAGGTATCTGACAAAAACTGTTGAGGTTGGATTTTCAATAGTCAACAAGTATTTCAATAGCAGAGAATTTGTATAACAATTAAAAAATGATTATGGCAGACAAAACAAAAAACTGTGGTAAAGGACAACTCACTTCGACAGATGCCAAGGAGTTGTATGAGGCTTTCATGAGAAATTATGAAGAGACAATGGAGGAAGCTGGAAAACAGATTGACGCTTGTCTTGAAGAGACATTTCAAGACCGTACATCGTCAACTATTTCCGACAAGGAGGAGTGTTTTGATGAAGATGCAGCATATGAGAATTATGATGTGGGTGAATTTGAGCCAATCGACAGAATGGAGAAAGAGCGTGCTGAGCAGTATGTCGGTAAGTTCATGGCAAATGCAGGTTTTACCGCAAGATATGGCAGACATGTTGGCATCAGCGAGGACATTCATGAGCGTGTGACTAAATTTGTCAGTATCGTAGGTAAGGGAAAGATTTCCATTGCAAGTTATGTGGATAACATCATCAACGAACACTTCAATGCCTATGCAGCCGAAATCAAGGCTGCATTCGATGAAGGTCTCAAGTCGTATCGCCTCTGACAATAAATTAAGAGTACGCCAATGAAAAAGAAAGACTACGGCTAAAATCTCAGCTTGCCACTGAATCCATAGGACGGCATCATGCCGCATTAGTAAGCAAAAGTGTCAATCGCCAGATGGAACTATCTCCCAAGGAACAGAAAAAACGATTTATGAATAAAGGACAGTCCTTTTGATTTGGGCTGTCCTTTGTTATTCTGCAAGCATCGCAGATAAGGAAAAAACGGTTCTTTGCCACTTTCTTTCCGCTACTCGGCTCATGAAGAAAGTGGCGGAACGAATTTTCATCGCTCCGCCGATATGGATTTCATGTCGTTGCAACCATTCGTTGCTCTATAAGTTTTGCATTGCTGTTCACCAAGTTGATGATGTCGGCATGGTGCTCGGTGTCCTTGTTCTGTAGTCCGTGGCATTGTACGACTTTCATCTGTTCGAGTGAAAACTCCACGGTCTCAATCCTTTGTTCGGCTATTCTTGCTGAGAAGATGATGCAGTCGGGATTGAGTGAGTAGTTTGTACCGCTGCCTACGCAATGGTGCATCGCCTTACCCTCAAGAACGTGCTCCCTGACGCTTTCAAGCATTCTCACCACGATATTGCCGTCCGTGAACATCAAACCGAAGAAACGGCTCTTCATTTCCTTGAATTTGTCCTCGTTCTTCAATGCCTTGCGTATCTCCTCCTCGGTGCGCTCCTTTTCTTTCTTGGCTCTGATTTTCTCGGATATTCTGTCGTGCTCGGCTTCAAGGTTGTCGGGACAAATGTAATGTGGACTTCTGATGTCTTTGCCCATTTCTACCAACATACAGATGTAGTCCGCCCATTTGCCGATGTCTGTAATAAGGTAATGGTTGCGGTTGGCTATCTTGTAGGCATTCCAACAAGTTTCCAAGTGCCGTGGGTGGTCTATGAAGTGGCGGACGTGTCCGTAACGACATTGTTTCATCATCGTTTCGATGCGGTGGTCTGTCAGCATCGCCTTGAACAATGTAAGTGGTTCGATGCCGTGAAACGCTCCGTCAAAGCCGTTGCGCCATATCTGAGGAATGACTTTCATATCGGGGCAGACCGGAAATGAAGCAATATGCTGATAGGTGGTGTTGTCCTTGCGCAGTTCAATGTCGGAGTCGTAGCAGAACGTGTCCATATAGATACCCATTGTGCGCTTGCGTGCCATAACCTCCACCTTGCCTTTCTCGTTCATCCAATAGCGTGCCACCTCCCAACAACAGATGTCTGCCTTTTGTCCCTTGCGGTAGTATGCTTTCATCTGAAATGCTCGCATAAGTTGCAGTCCCTTACGCTCGGTGAGTACGCTGAAATAGGTAGAAGACATTGCCTTCTGTCGCTTGGTGCGCTGTACTTCCAACTTTGCCTTACACTTCGGGCAGACACATTTGTCCGCATCCTCGTCCGTACTCCAAGTGTGTCCGCAGTCCATGCAAGTGGTCTGTCCGTGCTTCAACTGAAAGGCATAGTGGTCAAGACACTCACGGAATGCCCATTGCATTTGCGCTCCCTTGATAGGTCGTAACCCCTTGTTTGAGGTTACGACTTGCTTCTGATATTTCGTTCTTGGTTTCATAACGTGTCGAATAATGATGGTTGGTGTACTTCTGTTTCCGTTCTCTGTGAGGTGCGCTTGGCGGTATCTCTGTTACGCATCTTGTTCATCTGCTCTTGCTGATATTGGCGGATGGCTTCCTGTCTTGCCTGTGCCTTCTCCTCCTCTGTGAGTTCGATGTGGTGGTTAACAGACACTTGGCAGTTCAATGGTTTGCCGACCTCGATGTCCTTCTCCTCGTAGTAGTGGATGGCTTGCCCATATATCTCGTCATCGCAAAAGCCGTTGCAACCGCTCTTCTGTACCCAATTAAGGATATAGGTGACGCAATCGTCTATGTTCTTGTCGGGGTTGTCATACTTGGCTGCAAAGAGTTCGTCCTCCATTGCACGCTCCTCCAAATAGGCTTGTATGGTTCTCTTGAAATATTCTGTAGTGTTCATATCTGATGTTGTTAAAGGGGTTGTTACTCGTGATAGATGATGTCGCAGTCCTCAACTTCTGTAGGCAGTCCGAAGAACGGATAATGGCTGAAGTAAGGTTCTGTGCACATGTCCTCGTTGTATCTTGGACTTACTATCTCAATATTGTTCTTGCGTATGGCTTCGTCCACCATACGGATTTCCTCGTCAGTCAGTCCGCTTGCATCGCCATTGATGATGTAGCAGAGTGACCATGTAGGTATCGCTTCAATGCTTCTGTTCATATCGCTTGTACTTTAAAGTGTTAATAACCAAATGAATGTTCCAATCAGTACCACCATAGAAAGAATGGAAATGATGATACCGAAGATGAACTTCACAATTCCCAATATGACTTCACCGACCATGCAGAGAGCCATATATCCCAACCAAGCCACCAAAGTGATGAGGGTTGAGCCGACTGCGGAGAGTAATCTCCACCAAGTCTGTGTTATATTGATGTTTGTTGTCATATAGCCTTGAATTAAATTTATTTGCGGTTCCAGGAGCTGAAGGGAAGTTCTCGTTTCTTCACCTTTTTGTCGCTCCCTTTTCCGACATTTTTTTTGCGTCTTCCTGTCGCATCGGTCGTTTCGTTTCAGGTGCCTTTCAAGGGCGGCGAGGCTGGAAATACAAGGTTTTTCGGAAAAATACTACCCAACGGTGTGGAGATTTTTTCGAAAACCGAAGGCTCGACCTTTTATTTCCAAAGCCCGCTGCCATACCTTTGCACCTGCACGATAACGGTTGATGCCAAAAGGAAAGACCTTGTGGAGGAAAGAAAATCAGAGCGGCAAATGAAAATAGAAACTTCACGGAAGTTTTGGACTGCACGATTATCGCATACTCATTTCTGAGAAATGGATATAAATACTGTTTTACATATGTTTTTAGGAAAATGGAAATCGCATACAATAATGGCACAGCCTTCAGAGAAATTCCGATGAAAGAAGAGTATGGCTTGTCCATGCTTCTTGCATCGGGTTTTCTCCAAGGCTGTGCAGCCAAGCATGAAAGTGGTCGTTGGGGGTTACATCAATGACTTCTTTCTTGCGGTGGAGTATGCAAACAAAATTGTACGGCAAATCAAGGAATGGTGTTTATTTTGATCGGTTAGCCTGCAACCGACTAAAAGAAACACTTTTCCTCATGCCGTACTACTGAGACATGAAAAGGTGGCGTGCCACTGTTTCATGTCGTTTGGATTGTGCGATAAAAAATGGAACTGCGAGTTGTGGCTATAAAAGTCAGCCGTTGTCAGCACGGCAAACAAAGAAAAGTCCTTGGCAGTATAGTCTTGAAGTATTTCAAGGCATACCGCCAAGGATTTTTCTTGCCGTGCCATAGTCGGAGGAAGTTAGTCTGAGGTACGAGGACTGTCTTTCTGCGACGACGGCTGACTTTTATACAAAACACACGAAAGGATGAGAATATACAAACGAAATAGACCATTCAAAACAGGAGCCCTTACCACATATGTTTGAATGGATTGAAATGGAAATAGCAAAGAATAGAGAAGAATATGGTTTAATAAAAACAGATTTATCCAAGCAAAAAATCGAGGATAAAAAATCTTAAAACATTCTTTATCCCCGATTAAATATCGTACCTTTGCAACCGAAAGAGTTCTTTGGATGGTTATGCAAATCACAGCAGGATGCTACATTCTGTTTATTTCTAATTCGTAACCTCTTCTTTTTATGAGATAAAAACTTATCTCATTCTCAATCACTTATAAAAAATACGTACTTTCAGCCGATGAAATTAACCCCATTGCTTTGGCAACATTGCAGGCTTCTATGGCATTGCCGACTTTCAGTTTCTGTAAAATGTTCTGGCGGTGCCTATGCACGGTATTGACACTGATATACAGATTGTCGGCAATTTCCTTGCTCTGCAGGCCGTTGCCAATCAGTTTCAATACCGCAATTTCACGAGAAGAAAGGATGTTCACATAATCATCAGTCGTCAATATGCGGCACTCTCCAGTGCGTGTATTGACGATTTTTGGTGTGTCCTGATTGTCATGACATAGTGTATATATACACATATTCAGCCAATAACAGCCGTCGCTCGTTCCTTCCAGCGAGAACATACGGTGCCGTACCGACCGCCAAACGCCGTCCTTGTCACGCATACGGAGATTGTCTCTCAGGATATAATTCCGCCTTTCCTCGGGTGTCATCTTTTCAGTAAGGTGTATGTACGCAAGCTCATGGGCATGGCGCATCATAAGATCTTCCTGATTGGCTCTACTGAAGATAAACTCCTCATAAAGTGATGGAATAGTAGGACAACGCTCTTCATCCGAAAGACCAAGTAAATCCGCTAACCCACCAAAAAAACAGTAGCTGCAGTTTCTGACGGAATCACCCATAGATACAATGGCGTTCTCAGCCAAAGCATACGCTTCGGCTATATGCAGGCATCTGTCAAGTTTTCTCTCATCTCCTCTTTCGGCAAAAGGTTGTGAAAGATAGAGCTTGTTTATCGGTTCAAAATATTTGTCCATCTATATTTGCCGTTGTTACGATTTATATAAAACCTTTATTCCGCAACACTATTATAAATTAAACTTTTTAAGCATCTAAGCAGCAGGAAGTTGCTCAGGATTTTGCCATGTCAGAATTTTCACTTATCTTAGTGTTGCGAACAGAAAACAAGCAAAACTCTGATATGACATGGCAAAGATACAAATTAAATCTGAGAAACTCTCTCCTTTTGGAGGAATATTTTCGGATCATGGAGCAATTTGACTCCACATAGTCTTCTGTAATCGACTCAACCCTCGGTCTAAGGTGTAGATTGTTCGGCGGATTTCAAATCTGCTGGGATGCCTGTCGGGAGACTTTCTTTTAAAGAAACTAGTCCGCTTTGATTTTGTTAGATGTATGATACAAATACATTTTTAAGGACGACTTTTTGGGATTTTCCACACTTTTAAGGACGACTTTTTGGGATTTTATACATTTTTAAGGACGACTTTTGGTACTCTTTGAAATTAAAAATGTATCTTTACTGCCAAAGAACAACTACTAAAGCAGTTTCTGTATGATGGCGCAAAGATACATTTTTTATTATCTTACTCTTCTCAAGATGTTCTGCAGCTCATAAACCACGGTAGGATGAGTATCGGCTACATTATCCTGCTCATAGAGATTGTCGGAGATGCGGTAGAGCTGAGGAAGAGGATTGTTGCCGGTCTCTATCTTCGGGCCCCATTTGATCATCTTGGAACCATCGTTCGGCTCGATGTATTTCCACTCCTTGGTGCGAATGGAAAGTACATGGTTGCTCGACATTTCGGCTACCCATGGACGATGGGTGGTGTCGGTGCCGAGCAGATTGCCAAGATGGTTCCTACTGTCAGGGGCACTACCCTTAGGGAAGGTGGCACCAATCAGATTGCCGAATGAAGCCATGAAGTCGATCTGGGACATCAGAACATCGGAGGTCTGACCCGCCTTCACGTTCTTGGGCCAGCGCACGATGACCGGAATCGCCGTACCACCCTCGAAGGCACTGTACTTGTTGCCGCGCCAAGGACCCGCTGGCTTGTGGCCATTCAGGAGTTCTTCTGCCTGATCCTGATAACCGTCATCTACCACAGGACCATTGTCGCTGGTAAGCAATACGATGGTGTTATCCGCAATACCCAACTTATCCAGAGTCTCCATAATCTTGCCCACCGACCAGTCGAACTGCACGATGGCATCGCCACGCATACCCATGCTGCTCTTTCCACGGAAACGCTCGTGTGGGAAACGAGGCACGTGGACATCATTGGTGGCAAAATAGAGAAAGAAAGGATTGTTGCTGTTCTTCTTGATGAAGTCGATGGCATGGGTAGTAATGGAATCGGCGATGTTCTCGTCTTTCCACAATGCCTTGCCGCCACCCTTCATATAACCGATTCTGCCGATGCCGTTCACGATAGACATGTTGTGGCCGTGGCTCGACTTCATATTATAGCACAACTCAGGGTTGTCCTTTCCGGTAGGTTCGCCAGGGAAGTTTCTGTAATAGCTTACCTCAATAGGAGCCGACGGATCATAGTTAGCCACCTTGCCGTCTTCGATGAATACACAAGGTACACGGTCGGCAGTGGCAGCCATGATGTAATGATGGTCGAAGCCGATATCTGCCAGGGCTGACGGCAATGGGGCATTCCAGTCCTGCTTGCCAGTCTCGGCACCCAAGCCCAGATGCCACTTGCCGATGGCACAGGTAGAATAGCCTACGCTCTTGAACATATCTGCCATGGTAAACTGGGTAGGCTTGATAATCATGCCTGCATCGCCCGGAGCCACATCGGTGCCCGGCTTGCGCCACGCATATTCGCCCGTGAGCAGAGAGTAGCGGGATGGGGTACTGGTAGAGGCGATGGCGTGGGCATCGGTGAAACGGATTCCCTGCTTCGCCAGCTTATCCACATTCGGTGTCTCTACGTTTTTGGCACCATAGCATCCCAGGTCGCCATAACCCAGGTCATCGGCAAGGATGATGATGACGTTAGGCTTCTGCTGATTGCTTGCCTTCGCCTTCCTGGCTCCCATCGCAGCCGTGCAAGCCAGCGGCGACAGCAGGGCGATGGTGATATAAGTCTTGTTCATAATGATAATCGTTAGTTATTTTTTAAAACATTCATGATGTTGGCTGGTGGACGCTGGGCGAGGAGTTCCCGCTTCATGAAGTCCATATAGGGAGCTACATACGAATAATACTGGTAGTATCCCTGACAGAGATAGTTCAGTCCCGGCTCTCCATACTTGTCTTTCCCAAACCGGTTCTTCGGACATTCACCATGACAGGCAAACTCCATGTCGCACTCCTTGCACTGGCGGGGCAGCGAGGTATGTTTCAACCGGCTGAATGCCTGCTGCTTCTCGCCGTAAAGCATGTCGATGAGCGACTGCTCCCGGATGTTTCCCAGCTTGTATTCCGGAAAGACGAAGTGGTCGCAGGAATACACATCGCCGTTGTGTTCCATTACGCCTGCATGACCGCACTCCTTGGAGTAGGCGCAGATGCCTGGCAGCACCCCCATCCAGTTGGCAAGTGTGCAGTCGAAGATTTCCACAAACATCTTACCCACATCGTGGCGCACCCAGTCGTCGAAGATGGTGCAGAGGAAGTTGCCCCACTGTTGCGGGGTAACGGAAGCATCTGCAAGCGGAATCTCCCGGTCGTCGGCAAGACTCGCCAGGGTGCGACCGTCTTCGTGCTCGGTGAGTCGCTCCACGATAGGAGTAAACTGCAGGTACTGGCAACCGTTGTCCCTGAAGAAATGATAGAACTCCAGCGGATGCTCTGCGTTATAGGCGTTGACCACCGCCATAGCATTCCATTCCACCCGATGCTTCTTCAGCAGGCTGATGCCCTGCATCACCTTTTCCCAGGAAGGCTTTCCGGCAGGAGTTACGCGATAGTGGTCGTGATACTCCTGGGGACCGTCGATGGAAATGCCTACCAGCCAATGGTTCTGTGCAAAGAACTCGCACCATTCGTCGGTGAGGAGAGTGCCGTTGGTCTGGATGACATTGTCTATCTGTTTGCCGTGGGCGTACTTCTTCTGAAGCGCCAGCGCCTTCCTGTAGAAGTCGATGGAACGCATCAGCGGCTCGCCTCCGTGCCAGGTAAAGAGTACCTGGGGCATGGTCTGTGCCTCGATGTACTCCCGGGTGAATTGCTCCAGCATCTCGTCAGTCATCAGATGTCGGGGAGTGTTCTGGTAAAGATGGTTCTTTTCCAGATAATAACAGTATTTGCAAGCCAGGTTGCAATGGGCACCTGCGGGCTTCAGCATCACATACAGGGGCTTGGCAAATGGGGTTGCTATGTTGTCGTTCATCATTTTTTCTTTTTAAAACTTAGGCAGGGTAATCTTGAAATCCTGGTTGTCTCTGTGCTCCTTCTGGATGGCAGCCAGGAGTTCCTTTACGATTTCAGGATGATCTGCCGCTACATTATGGTCTTCGTGGATATCCGATGCCAGGTTGTAGAGACGTGGCTCGCCCTTTACCACTACCATCTTCCAGTCGCCCTTTCTCACGCCAATCTGGTCGGTCTCGTGGAATTCCCAGTAGAGATAGTCGTGGTGCTTCTGTTCGGCATCCTTGCCCAGGAGGGTAGGAGCGATGGAGATTCCGTCGAAACCATCACCTGCCAGTTTCTTGTTGGTATAGCGCTTGGCGAAGTTCTTGATTCCGGCAAGGTCGCAGAAGGTTGGCATCAGATCGTAGAAGGCAAACTGGGTATCGTTTACGCTGCCCGCCTTGATGTGCTCTGGCCACCAGGCGATGAACGGGATGCGGATGCCGCCCTCGTAGCACTGGCGCTTCAAGCCCTTCAGCTTGCCGTCGCGACCGAAGAACTTTGGATCAGCGCCGCCCTCCTCGTGAGGACCGTTGTCCGAGGTAAAGATCACCACGGTATTCTTGTCGAGACCCTTCTCCTTCAGCTTGGCGAAGATTTCGCCTACATACTGGTCAAGACGGGTAATCATTCCGGCAAACTGGGCGTGGGTATGAACCACGGCATTGTATCGGGAATCTTCCCAACCGCCCCAAGTCTTGTCCTCGAAGAACTTCTTCTGATAGTTCTCCAGGATGGAATCCTCCGGCTGAGCCAGTTCGGCATGAGGCAGGGTATAGGTGAGGAAGCCTACGAATGGATGCTTACTGTCCTGACGGTCGATCCACTCCAGTGCCTTGTCGTGGATGATGCGGGCAGAATACTGGTTGCGCTTGAAATAGTCCTTGCCGAACATCGGATACTGGATGTTCTGTTCCATGATTTCTCTTACCACAGCGGTATCTCCCAAAGCCTTGCTGTAGCGGTTGAGGAAGTTAGGATAATAAAGGTGTGCCTGGAACTGGCAGATGTAGCCGTAGAATTCATCTATGCCACGCTTGTCGGGAGTAGAGGCAGAACCTTCGTATCCGCCTGCCCACTTGCCGAAGACACCGGTGCGGTAGCCCTTGTCCTTCAGCATCTCCGGAAGAATCTTATGCTGCGGGTCGTAAGGTTCCTGACCCACAACAGAAAAGTCCTCATTTACTCCATACTTCACCATCGGCACGTTTCTCCAGTATTCCTTGTTGCCTCTTACGTGGGTATGACCGGTATGCTGACCCGTCATGATGGTAGCACGTGATGGGGCAGAAACCGGCGAACCGGCGTATGCCTGGGTGAATCGCATACCCTCTCTTGCCATCTGGTCGATATTGGGGGTATGGATGTAAGGCTGACCGTAGCAAGCCAAGTCACCATATCCCATATCATCGCAGAGGATGAAGAGAATGTTGGGCTGCTGTACGTTCTGCTTGGCGCACACCAGGGTAGGCAGGCAAATCATGCCTACCCCAGTGAGCCATATTGTCTTGTTTGTCTTCATACAATTCTGTTTTTTGATTTTACTTATCTACTTTTAGAATCTATTCATCTACCTTCAGATTCTTGCGGTAGTTGGCGAGCAACTTCTTCAGTTCCTTCTCAATCTTCTGAGTGCCTGGCTTGCCGTAGATGTTGTGTAGCTCGTTAGGGTCGCTCTTGATATCATACAACTCCCAGTAGTCGATGTCGGCATCATCGGTGAAGTAATTGATAGACTTGAGGGCATTGAAGCAGTTGTTCTCTCTTGTACCTGGCTGACCCTGGTATTTGTTTTCTACCACGGCTCTCTCGCCACCCTTGCCGTAGAAGTGAATCAGCTTGTAACGCTCGGTGCGCACACCGTCGTGCTTGCGTACCAGGTGGTAGGTAGGGTAATCATAATAATGATAGTACAGGCTCTTGCGCCACTTCTTCACTGGCTGGCCGGCAAACAGCGGCTGGAGTGATGTTCCTGGCATATACTTAGGCTTCTGCAAACCAGCCAGGTCGAGGAAGGTAGGTGCGAAGTCGATGTTCTGAACCATCTGGTTGCATTCGCTCTTTGGCTGGATGTGCTTAGGATAGCTGATGATGAGCGGTGTATGGAATGACTCCTCGTACATGAATCGCTTGTCGAACCAGCCGTGCTCGCCCATGTAGAATCCCTGGTCGGATGTATAGACGATGATGGTGTTGTCGGTGAGGTTGTTCTTGTCGAGATATTCCAGCAGTCTGCCCACACTCTCATCTACAGAGGCAATCACAGCCATGTAGTCGCGGATGTAGTTCTGGTATTTCCACTCGATTAACTCCTTGCCTGTCAGGTTCTTGCTCAGGAACTCACGGTTTCTTGGCATGTAGTAGGCATCGATGATGGCACGCTGCTGTGGAGTCATGCGGTTCATCTCGCCCATCAGTCCGGCATAGGAATCTCTTCCCTCAGGAGTAGATGGATCGTACATCTCAGGAACCTTCAGGTCGCGTACCATCTCCATATATTTGTCGATAGACATCTTCTGGGTAGAAGCTGCAGAACCACGGGTCTCGTAATCATCCCAGAAAGTCTCTGGCAATGGGAAGTTGACGTTGGCATACTTGCTTACATACTTGGTGTTAGGCATCCAGAGACGATGAGGTGCCTTGTGGTGAACCAGCAGACAGAATGGCTTGTTCTTGTCGCGGTTGTTCAGGTACTCGATGGCATGGTCGGTGATGAGGTCGGTGGCGTAGCCCATCTCCTGCTTGAAGTTACCGTACTGGCCGGTAGAAGCGAAGGTTGGGTTGTAGTACTGACCCTGGTCATCCAGAACATGATAGTAGTCGAATCCCTTCGGACTGCAGGACATGTGCCACTTGCCCACTACGGCAGTAGAATAGCCTGCCCCCTGCAGCAGTTCAGAGAAGAAGGTCTTGGTAGAGTCGATTCCCTCGGCAAGCTGGCGCTGTCCGTTCTGGTGACTGTAAAGACCCGTCATCAGGCACGCACGGCTTGGAGTAGAGAGAGAGTTCTCCACGAAAGCCTCGTTGAATTTCATTCCCCTTTCAGCTAGGCGGTCGATGTTAGGTGTTGGTGCCAATTTGGAGATTGGACTACCGTATGCGCTGATGGCTTGCATGGCATGGTCATCACACATAATGTACAAGATGTTTGGTCGTTCTCCCTGAGCGAAGAGCGACAGCGGCATTACCTGCAAGGCAGCGAATGCCAGTAATGAACGATTGAGTTGATTTCGGTTGTTATTCATCATAATTCTGGTGATATGTAGTTAATAATGAATGAATTGTTGATAAAGATAGTAGAGGTTGATAAAATGCCAAAAAGAGGGGGCGCCATCGGTTGGCGCACCCTCTTTGATTTAACCTAAACACTACTATTTCTTCAAGAGAAACTGTTGAGTTATTCTTATAATAAACAAACCTAGCAAGCTTTTATCTCTTCAGGTTAGGGTTCTTCTCAACGTCTGTTGTTGGGTAAGGACAGTAAATTCTATCCTCTGTCCAAGAACCAGAAACTGTAACTTGCTCCTTAGCTGTAATGTCCTTACCCTTAGCATCTTTTGCAATAAAGAGAGGAGCATTAGCAACGCGGTAGTCGAAGTTCTTCTTCAACTCGTTCATACGAAGCTCGTCAGAACGGCGGGTAACCATAGAAACCCAGTTGCCGGCAACTTCCCATCCGTGCTCAATGTAGCAAGCTTCAGCCAGCTGCTCTGCATTCATATCAGCAATCTTCACGGTAGTACCATCGCTCAAAGTAACGTTCTCAACATCGTTTACGGCACGGCTGCGAACCTGACGGAGGCACTCCTTAGCCTTAGCCAAGTCGCCACCAGAGCGAGCTGCGCTCTCAGCATACCAGAGAAGAATCTCAGAGTAACGGATGAGGTTGTGACGACGGTCGTTAACCATTCCACCCCAGTTAGGAGCCAGGTAATCATAAGCCTGACGGAGCATGTTGCCATTCTCATCTGAGTTAACGGTGAAGATACAGAACATTGGGTGATAAGCCTCAACCTCAGGTGTCTTTCCATCTTCTTTAAGAGCCCACCAATCTACAACCTTAGTAATAGTGTTTCCATCCTGGAATGTTACCTTAGGAGCGTAGATAGCATTCTTGCGAGCACCCTCTGGGAATCTCTTCCAGAATGCGATTTCACCCCAGGCGTCACCCCAGCCACCATCGCCGAGACCTTCGAAACGGCAGCAGGAAGAAAGCTGAGAGTCATGATCCCACCAACCACGAGCGTCGTTGTTGATGCCAAGCACAGTTTCCATGTTGTAGTTGTTGCCCATAGAGTAAACATCCTTCCACTCTGGGTTCAGGATGAAACCGTAAGAACCATTGTTGTCGATGACAGACTTAGCCTGCTCTGCAGCGAGCTTGTAGTACTCTGTACCCTTGTTGAGTGGGTAGCCAGCCATAGACATATAAACTGCTGACAGGGTAGCCTGTGCAGCCTGCTTTGTAGTCCAGACATCTACACCGAACAAGCGGCTAGGTTCCTTCTCATATTTAGTAGGAAGCTCGTTTACAGCAGCCTTCAAGTCAGAAACAATCAGTTCATATACCTTTTCTACACTTGATGGAGCAACCTCCAACTGTGAAACGTCGGTACCGGTAATCAATGGCACTGGACCAAATACACGTACCAGATAGTAGTAAGCGTATGCACGCCAGAAATGTGCATTACCCAAAGCTACATTGATCTTATCCTGAGCAACAGGAGCCTTGCTTGCACTTTCAGTAATCAGGTTGGCAGCCTTGATTACAGAATAGTGCTGGTTCCAGGCGTCAGTTACACCCTTGTTGGCACCATCAGATGCAAAAGCATCGAGGGCAGCGCAAGCCTGCTTGTTAGAACCTGGGTTGGCTGTGATATCATCACCCTGCCACTGAGGGTACATAGGGTTGGTCCAGCTCTGTGTCTGGTTTACTCGGTCATACAGCGCATTAACACTTGCTGTCAGGTCATCTTCGCTATTGAAGAAGTTATCTGGGGTCAACTGTCCCTTAGGTTCCTCATCCAGGAAGTCTCCACAAGAAGAGAAGGTAAGCAAGGATGCTGCCATGAGACAACCCATATATAATAATTTTCTAGTTCTCATAATTATTCCAGTTTTTAGATGATTGAAGTTAGAAGTTTACACGTACGCCCATTGTGATGGTACGAGGATTAGGGTAAGCACCCATATCCAAACCGTTATCACGGTCAACACCATTATCACTGAATGATGCACCAGCAGGGTCGATACCCTTATAGCCGGTAATGGTGAAGAGGTTCTGAGCTGAGAGAGAGAGACGGATGTCCGCAATCTTTGTCACGCTGCGTGGGAATGTATAAGCAATGCTGATATTCTCGCAACGCAGGTAATCTGCATTCTCCAACCACTTGTCTGAGTTACCGTATGTCTTGTTCTCGGCACCTACTGTTGGCATGGTGATTCCGATGTTGTTGAAGTAATCCTTATCGGTTACGAACATAGAGGCACCTACCATTGAGTTCATGGCGTAACGTACCATGTTCAAACGCTTAGCTCCGAAGGCTGCATTGAAGAATACGTTGAAGTCCCAGTTCTTGTAGCTTACGGTGTTGTTCCATCCCAAGGTAACGTCTGGGTTTGAACGGCCTAATACGAAGCGATCCTTTGAAGCATCTGGAGTAGCGGTGGTTCCGCCGTCTGCTGTGTAATAGGTATCAATCCACTCGCCCTTGTCGTTCTTCTGCAAACCAGCCCACTTGAAGCCGTAGAATGTACCGATTGCCTCACCTTCCTTGATGATGGTACATGGGTCAACAGTACCTGGTGAAGGGCTGGTACCATAGAGGATAGGAGAATCTGCTGTCAACTTGGTTACCTCGTTCTTGATGTAGCTGGCATTCAGGGTTGATGACCATGACCAGTCCTTGGTCTGGATAATCTGTGCATTGATGGTTGCATCGATACCCTTGTTGCTTACCTCACCGGCATTTACCCAGTAAGATGTGCCACCCAGGTAACCTGGAGCTGATGTGGTAAGGAGGGCATCCTTGGTCTTCTTGTCGAAGTAGTCTAAGCTGATGTTCAAGCGGTTGCCGAAGAAACCGAGGTCAACACCGAGGTCAAACTGGTGAACCTTCTCCCATGTCAAGTCTGGTGTAGCAAGACCATTTGCCCAGTAACCTGTATATGACTGATTGGTACCGTATGTGAAACCGGTTGTACCCAATGAACCGAGAGTAGAATATGGAGAGATATCCTGGTTACCGATGATACCGTAGCTGGCACGGATCTTCAAGTACTCTACTGCATCCTTGATTGGCTCCCAGAACTTCTCGTTAGAGATGGTCCAAGCTGCAGCTGCTGATGGGAAGTAACCCCACTTCTTGTTGGTGAAACGGCTAGAACCATCCGCACGGAAGGTACCGGTCAGCATATAACGGTCTGCATAGTTGTACATAACGCGAGCTACACCTGAAAGCATGGTCCACTTGCTGTAACCGTTGCTAGGAGTCTTGGAAGCAGCATCTGCAATGTTCCAGTAACCCAACTGCTCGTGAGCAATACCTGTACCAGTCATACCCATGCGGCGAACCTCGTTAGAGGTAACTTCCCATACACCTGTTGCTGTCAAACCATGATCACCCCACTTGTTGCTGTAGGTCAAGTTGTTGGTTGACTGCAAAGCGGTTACGGTAGCATCGTTGTTGCCCATTGAATTACCAGACTGGTTCACTTTGGTAGAAGTGAAGTTATACCACTTGTAATCGTTGTAGTCGATACCATTGGTAGTGGTGAATGTCAAGCCCTTGAGAAGGTTGAACTTCAAGTCAACATGACCAGTTACCATGGTACGCTTGCGGTCGTTGTCACCACCATGAAGAATACCGTAAGGGTTGTTCTGGATGTTGTTGTATGGGTCCTTGTTGTAACTACCGTTTGCATCCATCATCTCCATAGTAGGAGAGTAGTTCAAACCAACCCAGATAGGGTTAGACTGGTTCTGAGCGAAGCCAGCACCTGAGTTGTCTGTCTGAGCAAGGTTGAGGTCGGCGGTCAACTCCAACCAGTCGAATACCTTATTATGAATGTTTGCCTTGATAGCGTAACGTCTAGACTTGGTGTCAACGATTACACCTTTCTGATCCATCAAGTTGGCAGAGAAGTAAGTCTGTGTTTTCTCGTTACCCTGTGACAAGGCAACCTTATAGTTCTGAGTAATACCTGTCTGGAGCAACTGATCCATCCAGTCGATACCTGGCTTTGTACCATTCAAATAATCCTGTACAGCGCTCTGAGCCACACCCTTGTGGTCAACCAAAGCCTGTGCATACTGCTTGGTACCCATTACCTCTGGGATGTTGTAAGCGTTAGAGAAACCGAAGCTGCCGTCGAAGGTAACCTGGGGTGCACCTGCCTTACCGCTCTTGGTCTGTACCATTACAACACCATTGGCACCGCGGGCACCATAGATAGCGGTAGAAGAAGCATCCTTCAATACCTGAATGCTCTGGATATCTTCAGGGCTGATACCCTCAAGACCTGTCTCGCGAACGATACCATCTACTACGTAGAGAGGGTCGTTGCTCTTGTTTACTGAGCTGGCACCACGAACACGAATCTTCATAGAACCACCAGGTACGCCGCTAGACATAACCTGTACACCAGACATACGACCGTTGAGGGCATCCTCAACACGTGCAACCGGCTGATCCTTGAAGCTCTTGCCTTCCATCACAGCAACAGAACCTGCCAAGTCTGCCTTCTTTACTGTACCGTAACCGATGACAACAGTCTCTTCGAGTACGTTGGCGTCATCTTGCAAAGTGATGTCTAATGGAGTTCCGTTCCAAGTGATTGTCTGGGCCTTGTAACCTACGTAAGTAATAGTGAGCTTAGCGCCCTTAGTCAAATTGTTAAGGACGAAGTTACCGTCAAGGTCGGTCACGGTACCGCCGGTCTTGCCATCGATACGGATGGTAGCACCAATGATAGGCTCGCCAGAAGCGTCCTTTACAGTACCTTTACATGAGTTTTGCTGCTGGGTAGCGGTTGCAATTGCTGAATTGCTCTGAGCTGCCAATGCAGTGACAGTGCTTAGTGGTGACATAGCACCCAACAGCGCTGCAAAATACAAATTTGCTCTTTTGTTCATAGGATATTATTGTTTATGGTTTTTTATATCATTTATTATTGTCAGCTACTACTTCTTCTTCTTGAGTAGTTTATATGATCGTCAGCTATTTATCTTTAGCTTTGTTGTTGTCTTTAGAAAGAGGGGGCGCCATCGGTTGGCGCACCCCCCCCCTCGTAATTCGTATCATTACCCCCTTACAAGGAAGTAACATTGAACTCAGATTTGCTGCAAACTACAATTTGCCCCTTTGTGTCATAGGTCATTTTAAATTGTTCTCATATAGGTGTAGTAATATTTGCATTTTTTGTCATCAAGCTAAAAGCTAGAATGCAGCGGATAATGTTGATATATGGGCACCTATTCTGCACCGCCTAAGACGATGCGGATGCCGCTAGTCGTGATAGGTTTTATATTGTAAGCAACTTCTGTCGAGCTATCAGACACGCTCCGATGACACCGGCCTGGTCTTTCAGCTCAGAAGTGACGATTTGTGAATCTTCGTTCATGACGTTGAGCGAATACTTCTTGATTCCCATGTTCACTGGCAGGGTGAGATAATCGCCTGTGACAGACATTTCTCCGCCGATGACCAGCATCTCTGGGTTGAATATATTGATGATGCCTGCCAGTTGCTTGCCCAACTCATCTGCGATGTGTTGCAGGGTGGCGAGGCTCAGTACATCTTCCTTAGCGATGGCATCCATGATGTCTTCCAGCGTAAGCTCCTCTTTCTGCTTGAGTACCTTGTCCGAGAGAATGGATGGCTTGCCTGCCAGGATATTCTCCGTTAGTTTTCTCTTGAGTGCTCTGCCCGATACTTCTGTCTCTACGCAGCCGATCTTGCCGCAATGGCAGATGATGTTGTTGTTGTAGGCAGTCATGTGACCGAACTCTCCAGAATATCCCGACTTGCCGTAGTACAGCTTGCCGTCGATGATGATTCCGATGCCCAAACCCCAGCATATGTTGACGAAGATGACATCTTTCTTACCTTTACAGCATCCTTTGATAAACTCTCCGTAGGTCATACTGCGGGAATCGTTCTCGATGCAGGTTGGAAGTTCCAACAGCTTTGTGAGCTTCTCAGCCAGAGGTTCTTCCAGGAACGTGAACATATTGTAAGCTCTTCCTTCCATAGGTCTCACTCGTTCGGCTACGTTCACGCAAACTTCCAGGATTTCTTCTCTTTTAATAGGTAGATTGTCGATAAAGACATTAATAATCTTTCCCATCTCGGCAAGGCTCTCAGGCGTATTCTCATACACATAAGGAACTTTCTGCTTCTCTGTGATCAGATTGCCACAGAAGTCGCTCACTGCCAAAGCGAGGCAGTCCATTTCCGGGTTCACACCAACAAAGTAACCTGCGGTAGGTTCCAGGTCGTAAACCATCGGGATTCGGCCAGCGGAATCGGCTTTCTTTCCGATCTCCCTGACAAGTCCCTGTCCCATCAGTTCATTCAGAGCGTTCGTCGTTGTCGGGAGGCTCACCCCTATACCCTTTGATAATTCAGGTATGGTAGAAGCACCCTTTGCTATGAACTGCTCTAGTAGTCGTCTAGGAACAGAAGGTTTTCGGTTGATGTTCTTAATATATTTTATTATGTCTTTAGCCATAACTAAAATTTTTTTGTTGCAAAGATACTCTTTTTTAAGTTTGGTACAATGATTTGTGAGTTAATAAAACTTAATTGGGGCTATTTTTATGCAAATTTCCTCTTTGGAGCTTCGTGATTTAGTATTATACCTATTTATATATAGAGACATAAGAGTGATTTTATCTGCAATCATTTCAGCAACAGATAAACCCTATGTAGCCATAACTGATTGATATAATGGTAAAAACGACACTTATTAATGGCCGCTTCTTGTCAATAAACTAAAAAAATAAAAGCCTTTTAGATTTATTAACCTAAAAATGATGGAACTAATTAATAAAAGACGTATCTTTGCAAAATAAAATATTTTATTAAGTATTCAACTAAAAATAAAAGATATTATTATCGAGGTTTCTAACTAACATTAATATATATCTACTTTGCCTTCCAGCCAGCAAAAAAGCTGGGAGGCAATCATTGCAACTAACACAATATTCAACTTTATATGAAGAAAATCAACAAATTCTTAGGTTCGTTGGCAGCTTGCGCAGCGATGTTGGGGGGAGTCTCAACTCAGGCTGTAGCTGCAGATATTAATATTATCCCTGTGCCTGTGAAAACACAGGTGCAGAAGGGTGAGTTTGTATTGCCTCAAAAGGTAGTGATCTCTTATCAGACTGCGGATGGCAAGAACATCGCAGAGTATATGGCTGATAAGCTGAAGGCATCTACCGGCTATGATGTCACCGTAGGCGGCAAGAAGGGAAATATCTCTATCCAGATTTCTCCTTCTATGAAGATGGCTGAGGAAGGCTATCGCCTTACTGTTACCAGCAAGGGCGTAGTAATCAAGGCAAAGACCGGAAAGGGTGCCTTCTATGGTATGCAGAGCTTCATGCAGCTGCTGCCTGCACAGGTGGAGAGCGCTACCAAGGTGAGCGGCGTGAAGTGGGTGGCTCAGTGCTGTGACATCCAGGATGCGCCTCGCTTCGGCTACCGTGGCTTCCATCTCGATCCATGCCGTCACTTCATCACCGTAGAAAACGTGAAGAAGCAGCTCGACATCATGTCTATGTTCAAGGTAAACACCATGCACTTCCACCTCACTGAGGACCAAGGATGGCGCATCGAAATCAAGAAATATCCTGAGCTGACTTCCATCGGCGGCTATCGCCTCCAGGGTGACGGTTCTACCTATGGCGGTTTCTATACACAGGAGGAAATCAAGGACATCGTGGATTATGCAGCCAAGCGCTACATCACCGTGATTCCTGAAATCGACCTTCCTGGCCACATGATGGCAGCAATCGCTGCTTATCCATCTCTCTCCTGCAAGGGCGAGCAGTGGACTCCTAGAATGGTTTGGGGTGTTGAGGATATCGTGATGTGTCCGGGTAAGGAAGATATGTTCCGCTTCCTGGAGGATATCGTTCGCGAGGTGGTGCCTCTCTTCCCTGGCAAGTATTTCCACATCGGTGGCGACGAGTGCCCTAAGACCAGCTGGAAGAACTGTCCTGCCTGCCAGAAGCGCATCGAGGCTGAAGGCTTGCAGGCTGACGGCAAGCACTCTGCTGAGGAAAGACTCCAGAGCTACGTGATCAAGCGCATGGAAAAGATGCTGGCTAAGTACGGCAGAAAGATCATCGGCTGGGATGAAATCCTCGAAGGTGGTTTGAGTCCTGAGGCTACCGTGATGTCTTGGCGTGGTACATCTGGAGGTATTTCGGCTGCTTTGCAGAAGCATGACGTAATCATGACTCCTGGTAGCGGCGGTTTGTATCTCGACCATTATCAGGGCGACTACAAGATTGAGCCGGTTACTATTCCTAGTGCTCCTGCTTATCTCTCTAGAACATATAACTATGAGCCTGTGCCTGATACCATCAAGTCTCTGGGACTGGAGAAGCATATCCTCGGTGTGCAGTGCAACAACTGGTCGGAGTATATGTACACCAATGCCAAGATGGAGTATCAGATGTATCCTCGCTCTCTCGCTCTCGCTGAGATTGCATGGTCACCAGCCAAGAAGAAGAACTTCACAGACTTCGCCCGTCGTGTAGATGCCAACAGTGTCCGCCTGGATGAGCGCCACGTACGTTATCATATCCCATTGCCTGAGCAGCCATACGGTTCTTGCGACAAGGTAGTGATTACAAAGGATACCGTAGTTACCTTCCAGACTTCACGTCCGGTGAAGATGGTCTATACCTTGGATGGTACTACTCCAACTCCAGCTTCTGCTGTCTATACCGAGCCTATCAAGGTGAGCGGCAACATGACCATCAAGATTGCTACTGCATTGCCTTCTGGAAAGATGAGCAAGGTGAGAACCATCGACGTAGAGAAGCAGAACTATGCTCCTGCTGTGAATGTAAGCGATACCAAGGCTGGCTTGCAGCTGCGCCGTATCAAGGGTAATTATTTGAAGGTAAACCAGTTGGATTTTGCTGATGCTGAGTGGCAGGACTGCGGTACTGTTACCAACCTGAACAAGATGAAGGTGAGCCAGCCAGACGATGCTGCTACCCTGCGTGGTGCCAACAACTATGGTGCGATTGCTGAGGGATTCATCAATGTTCCTGAGGATGGTGTTTACTATCTCTCTTCACGCATGGAGCAGGTTTGGATCGACAACAAGCTCGTGATCAACAATGAGGGTGCCGTAAAGGCTGGTACCAACAGCGACAATGCTGTAGCTCTGGCTAAGGGTCTGCATCCAGTGAAGTTCGTTTATCTCTGCAATATCGTTGGTGGATGGCCATCTTGGTGGAGCAACCTCAACCTCGAAATGCGCAAGGATAATCAGAAGAAGTTCACATCAGTAGAGGGAACTCAGTATTTCCACAAATAATTGAATTAAGAAGTTAAAGGAGTTAAGAAGTAATATCAATAACTGATTAGTAATATGAATATCAGAACCATCGCAAATGTATCACTTTGCCTTGCCATGCTTTCGATGAGCAGTGGGGCGCTGGCTCAGAGTGAGTCTCGCTGGCAGAATGTGAACATCAATCAGCAGAACCGAGAGCCTCGACGTGCCAATTTCTTCGCATTCGAGAATTTGGAGAAGGCGCAGAGTTTTGATAAGAAGAAGTCGGCCAACTACCTTTCCATGGAAGGTATGTGGAAGTTTAATTTCGTGAAGGACCACAACAAACGTCCTGCCAACTTCTTTGCTCTGAAGTATGATGACTCACAGTGGAAGGATTTCCCTGTGCCTGGTTTGTTTGAGTTGAACGGATATGGTGATGCTACCTATAAGAACATCGGATATGCCTGGGCAACTCAGTTTGACCCGAACCCTCCTTACATCAGCGAGCTCAACAACTATACGGGTTCTTATCGCCGTACGTTCGAGCTTCCTAAGAACTGGAAGGGAAAGGATGTGTATTTCCACGTGGGTTCTGCCACCAGTAACCTGACTCTCTGGGTGAACGGCAAGTACGTGGGATACAGCGAGGACAGCAAGGTGGCTGCCGAGTTCAACATCTCTAAATATCTCAAGCCGGGAAAGAACCTTATTGCCATGCAGGTGATGCGATGGTGCGATGGTTCTTATTTCGAGGACCAGGACTTCTGGCGCTTCACGGGTATCGCCCGTGAGGTGTATCTCTATGCGCGTCCGAAACTGCATGCTGCTGACATCCGTCTGAACGCTGCCTTGGAAAACAACTACCAGGATGGTGTGTTGAACTACAAGGTTTCCTTGAAGGGAGGAAAGACAGACGTTGCCATCACCTTGTGTGATAAGGATGGCAAGCAGATTGCACAGGCTACAGGTGCACAGGGCGTCATCAAGGTGCCAAAGGTAAATGCCTGGACGGCTGAGACTCCTTACTTATATAAGGCATATATCACCCTGAAGAACAAGCAGGGCGCCGCTGAGGTGATTCCGCAAAAGGTGGGATTCCGCAATGTGGAAATCAAGAACGCACAGCTGCTCGTTAACGGACAGCCTGTGCTGGTGAAGGGTGCCGACCGCCACGAGATGGATCCGGACGGTGGCTACGTGGTGAGTCTGGAGCGCATGATTCAGGACATCAAAATCATGAAGCAGTTGAACATCAACGCCGTTCGCACCAGCCACTATCCATGTGATCCTCGCTGGTATGACCTTTGTGATGAATACGGTATCTACATCACCGCTGAGGCAAATCTCGAATCTCATGGTATGGGATATGAAGAGAAGTCGCTCGCCAAGTTCCCTGAGTACATCGTGCCTCACATCGAGCGCAACGAGGGCAATGTGAAGCCGCTCATCAATCATCCTTCCGTCATCGTATGGAGTCTGGGTAATGAGTGCGGATACGGCGTCAACTTCGAGAAGGCTTACGACTGGGTGAAGGCGTGCGATAAGACCCGCCCTGCACAATATGAACGTGGCGGATACGACAGCAAGACAGATATCTACTGTCCGATGTACATCGGTTACGAGGAAAGCGAGAGCTATTGCAAGAGCAACGGTACCAAGCCATACATCCAGTGTGAGTATGCTCACGCCATGGGTAACTCTGAGGGTGGTTTCAAGGAGTATTGGGACCTGATCCGCAAGTATCCTAAGTACCAGGGTGGTTACATCTGGGACTTCGTTGACCAGGGCCTGCGCGACAAGAGTCCTATCACCGGTAAGGAAATCTTCACCTATGGTGGCGACTACGGCCGCTATCCGGCCAGTGACTACAACTTCAACTGCAACGGTATCATCGCTCCTAACCGCCGTCTGAATCCTCATGCGTATGAGATTCAGTATGTTCTCCAGAACGTCTGGATCAAGGATTTTGATGCAGAGAACGGTTCTTTCAATGTCTATAACGAGAATTTCTTCAAGAATATCGATGACCTGAGCCTGACTGCTACCCTCTTTGCCAACGGCGTGAAGTTGACTACCGTAGCGATTCCTGATACCAAGGGCATTGCTCCACAGGCAACCAAGCTGGTAAAGAGCGAGGCGCTGAAGAGTGCCATCGAAAAGGCTGAGGCTGAGCACGCTACAGAGGAAATCACCATCAACTTTGCCTTTGCAAGTGATGGTAGCCAGCCGCTGGTTGACAAGGGGCAGGTGATGGCTCGCCAGCAGATTGTACTCAACGGATATGAGTTCGACAAGGTAGATGCTCCTGCCAACACCAGCAGCAAGATTGAGGTTGAGGAGACCAACAGCTATGTGAAGGTTTCTGCTGAGAGAATGTCGGTTACCATCGGCAAGAAGACCGGTATGATTGATTACCTCGATGTGGATGGCGAACCAATGTTGAAGTTCCGTGAGAGCATGACTCCAGAGTTCTGGCGTGCTCCTACCGACAACGACTACGGTGCTTCTCTCCAGAAGAAGATGAGAGTCTGGAAGAATCCTCAGATGAACCTGAAGTCATTCGACAAGAGTGAGAGCAAGGACAGCGTAGTACTGACTGCCAACTTCGAGATGCCTGAGGTGAAGGCTGTACTGATGCTCCGCTACCGTATCAATGCGGCTGGTGAAGTGACAGTTACCGAAAAGATGACAACAGACAAGGAGGCTAAGGTAGCTGATCTGTTCCGCTACGGCATGCAGTTGCAGATGCCTGCGTCATTCTCTAAGTTGGAGTACTATGGTAGAGGTCCGGAGGAGAACTACATCGACCGTCACTCTTCAGCTTTCATCGGAAAGTATGAGGCTAACGTGAAGGACGAGTATTATCCATACGTCCGTCCACAGGAGAGCGGTAACCATACAGACATCCGCTACTTCTCTATCTTCAACCCAACCACCGGTAAGGGTATCACCTTCGAGGGCTATGCTCCAATGGAGTGCAGCGCCATCCCTTACCTGGTAGAGGATCTGGATGCAGGTATCGAGAAGGAGCATGCCTGGGGACAGCACAGCGGCGACCTGGTAGAAAAGGGTCTCGTACAGTTGCACATCCAGCAGCGCCAGTTTGGTCTGGGTTGTATTGACAGTTGGGGTTCTTCGCCAATGGAGAAGTACCGCATGCACTATCAGGACCGCTGCTTCAGCTTCGTAATTAAAGCTAAGAAATAAGATATTTACACACTTGTGTATTCATGTAATTCATCGGATAAGTGCTCTTCTTGCAGGGATGCAAGGGAGCACTTTTTCTGTTTTATGGGGGAAAAGTTTAAAAATAGATTAAATCCTTTGTTGATTCCCCCTTTTTTTCTTATTTTTGCAATTCTAACAAAATATAAAGGCAAACATAAGATAATTAAGATAATGGCAAACGATAACAAAGGTCTTACGCCGATGATGCGACAATTCTTCGAGATGAAATCCAAGCATCCCGAGGCTTTGCTGCTTTTCCGTTGTGGCGACTTCTACGAAACTTACTGCGAAGATGCGGTGGAGGCTTCCCGTATTCTCGGCATCACCCTGACCCGAAGAAACAACGGTGGTGCTACGGGCAGCATCGAGATGGCTGGATTCCCTCATCATGCACTCGATACTTACCTGCCTAAACTCATCAGGGCAGGAAAGCGAGTTGCCGTATGCGACCAGCTGGAAGACCCGAAGAAGAAACGACTGGAAATCAAGGGCAAGAAGGGATTGAGCCAGATGGACAAGATGGTGAAGCGTGGCATCACCGAACTCGTTACTCCTGGTGTGGCGATGGGCGACAACGTGCTCAACTACAAGGAGAACAACTTCCTGGCTGCCATCCACTTCGGTAAGACTTCCTGCGGCGTAAGCTTCCTCGATATTTCTACCGGTGAGTTCCTTACCGGCGAGGGAACCTATGATTATGTAGAGAAACTGATGGGCAACTTCATGCCGAAAGAGGTGCTCTACGACCGTGCCCGAAAGAATGATTTCGAAAAATACTTCGGTACCAAATACTGCACTTTCGAACTCGATGACTGGGTTTTCACCGAGCAGACGGCGATGCAGAAACTCCTGGGACACTTCAAGACCAAGTCGTTGAAAGGCTTCGGTGTGGAACATCTCAAGAATGGTGTCATCGCCAGCGGTGCCATCATGCAGTATCTGGAGATTACCCAGCATACGCAGATCAATCATATCACGGCACTTTCGCGCATCGAAGAGGATAAGTTCGTGCGTATGGACCGATTCACCATCCGAAGTCTGGAGCTGGTGGCTCCGATGCAGGATGACGGTCTGTCTCTGCTCAACGTCATCGACAAGACAGTAACGGCAATGGGCGGACGAATGCTCCGCCGCTGGCTGGTGTTCCCGCTGAAGGATGTGCGCCCTATCAACGAGCGCCTCGACATCGTGGAGTATTTCTTCAAGGAGCCGGAGTTCCGTCAGCTTCTCGACGACCAGCTTCATCGCATCGGCGACCTGGAGCGTATCATCTCTAAGGTGGCCGTGGGCAGAGTATCGCCTCGCGAGGTGGTGCAGCTGAAGAATGCACTCGAAGCCATCCAGCCTATCAAGGTGGCTTGCCAGCATGCCAAGAACGATGCCCTGAAGCGAGTGGGCGAGCAGCTCAACGTATGCGAAACCCTGAAGGACCGTATCGCCAGGGAGATTCAGCCTGATCCGCCTCAGCTTATCAACAAGGGTGATGTGATAGCCGATGGCTATAATGCAGAACTCGACGATCTGCGTTCCATCAGCCGTCATGGCAAGGATTATCTTCTGAAGATTCAGGAGAGGGAGATCGAGAAGACGGGCATCAGCAGTCTGAAGGTAGGATATAATAATGTATTCGGTTATTATTTGGAAGTGCGCAACACCTTCAAGGACAAGGTGCCTGAGGAGTGGATCCGCAAGCAGACGTTGGCGCAGGCCGAGCGATATATTACCCAGGAACTCAAGGAATACGAGGAGAAGATTCTCGGTGCCGATGAGAAGATCCTGATTCTGGAGGCACGACTCTTCAATGAGTTGATTGCTGCCATGCAGGAGTATATCCCTCAGATTCAGATCAATGCCAACCTCATCGCCCGTATGGACTGTCTCCTGTCTTTTGCCAAGGCTTCGGATGAGAACCGCTATGTGCGCCCGGTTATTGATGATTCGCAGATACTGGATATCAAGCAGGGCCGCCATCCTGTGATAGAAACCCAATTGCCGCTGGGCGAGCGATATGTGCCAAACGATGTGTTGCTCGACACCGAGAAGCAGCAGGTGATGATGATTACGGGTCCTAATATGGCGGGTAAATCTGCCTTGCTCCGCCAGACGGCGCTTATTGTGCTGCTGGCTCAGGTGGGCTGCTTTGTACCAGCCGAGAGTGCAAGGGTGGGTCTGGTGGATAAGATCTTCACCCGTGTGGGAGCCAGCGACAACATCTCGCTGGGTGAATCTACTTTTATGGTGGAGATGACGGAGGCTGCCAATATATTAAATAATGTGTCGCCACGCTCCCTGGTACTCTTCGATGAGTTGGGTCGTGGAACATCCACCTACGATGGCATCAGCATCGCCTGGGCTATCGTGGAATATCTTCATGAGCACAAGAAGGCGCAGGCTCGCACCCTCTTTGCCACTCATTATCATGAGTTGAACGAGATGGAGAAGAATTTCCCTCGCATCAAGAACTTCAACGTGAGTGTGAAGGAGGTGGATGGCAAGGTTATCTTCCTGCGCAAGTTGGAGCCGGGTGGCAGTGAGCATTCCTTCGGTATTCATGTGGCAGAGATTGCCGGAATGCCTCGCAGCATCGTGAACCGTGCCAACGATATCCTGAAGCAGTTGGAGCAGGACAATGCTGGTGTAGGAGGTGCCGGCAAGCCGAACGTGCAGCATCTGGATGAACATAAAGAGGGTGTGCAGCTGAGTTTCTTCCAATTGGATGACCCTGTGCTCAGCCAGATAAGGGATGAGATACTTGGCTTGGATGTGAACAATCTCACGCCAGTTGAGGCTCTCAATAAGCTCAACGACATCAAGAAGATTCTGCTGGGTAGATAAAATGCTCTCTAGAACGGATAAAAAAGGTTAAATGTCCCCATTACAGAGGGGAGCCCCTATCAAGGGCATCAAGGCGGTAGTGGTGGAGGACTATGGTAATGCAGGGAGTTATCGAATAGACTCAGCTTATACCGACAGCAAGGGTGATTATGTTACCAAGGAAAAGAGCATGGATGGTGCCATCGACTGGGTTCATAAAGAGAAACGACTGAAAGTGATTCTCGAAGATGTAGATGGTGAAGCCAATGGTGGTGAATTTGCCACGGATACCATTAAGTCGGAAAATATCACTGTAGAGCAAGTGGGAAAAGGTGAAGGAACTTGGGATTGGGACTCTTTTGAGGTTACTGCCAATGGCAAGATGAAGAAAAAGAAGTAGTCGTATGACAAATCCAGAATCTTTATCCCTTCGCCGTCGCTTGGCATTGGAGATAGCTCGAAGTCTTTATCAGCAGAAGGTGAAGGAGCATCCTTTGCGCCAACTCTTCTGGGAGTGTACCCTGCGCTGCAACCTGCATTGCCGCCATTGCGGAAGCGACTGCAAGGTGAAGGCAGGGCAGCAAGACATGCCTCTGGCAGACTTCTTGCGAGTACTAGACAACATCAGGCAGCATACCGATCCTCATCAAGTGTTTGTCATCGTAACGGGTGGCGAACCCTTGATGCGTGAAGACATTGCCCAATGTGGCGCAGCCATCTATCAGAAAGGTTTCCCTTGGGGTATGGTGACCAATGCCCTATATCTTACTCCTCAGAAATTCAATGATTTGCTCCGTGCTGGTCTCCATGCCATGACCATCAGTATGGATGGCTTGGGCGAGGAGCACAACTGGATGCGAGGCAACAAGTATAGCTTCGATATGGTTTCGCAGGCGATAGATATGCTGGTGGTTCATCCTGAGATTAAGTTTGACATCCTCACCTGTGTGAATCGTCGCAATTATCCCCACCTCTCTGCCATCAAGCAATTCCTGATAGATAAAGGTGTCAAGCACTGGCGAGTCGTAGCCGTATTCCCAGTGGGTAGGGCAGCCACCGACCCCGATATGCACCTCACTCCCGAAGAATATCGGGGCATCTTAGACTTTATCAAGCTTACTCGTAAGGAGGGCTTGATAGATTGCAGCTACGGCTGTGAGGGCTTCATGGGCAATTACGAGGGCGATATCCGCAATCATTTCTATTCATGCCAAGCTGGCGTAACTGTTGGTTCTGTTTTGGTGGATGGCTCCATCTCTGCCTGTGCCAGCATCCGTTCCAATTATCATCAAGGCAACATCTACCAAGATAATTTTATGGAAGTGTGGCAGCATCGTTTTGCCCCTTATCGCAACCGAGAGTGGATGCGCAAGGATGAGTGCGCCCAGTGCCGCCACTTCCGCTATTGCCTAGGCAGTGGTATGCACCTGCGTGATGATGAGGGAAGGCTCATCATGTGCCCGCTGCATAGGTTGAAATAAGTTTTTTATTAGATAAATTTATTCAACCGTACAGGCGAAATTGTTTTTAAGACTAGAAGAAAGTTCCGTTCAAAATCATTGAACGGACATTCAAAACAATTGAACGTACATTCAAAACAATTGAATGGACATTCAATGTCACTGAACGAAACTTTCTACTAACTCTAGAAACATTTTCCTTTAAAGGTAGATAGTAATTCCTTTAAGGGAAGAATTATTTCGAACTTAAGGACATTGATGTCTGAAAGGATGTTCTTTTTCTTATTTTATAGGGTGATAGTATTTTTATGGGATATTGATATCAGCTCAGATTGGCTAATAATTACTAAAAGTTACCCTAAGGTAAGTTACCTTTGGGTAACTTTTTGTATATTTGCAGGTGGTACGAATGTAATAAAGCAGATAAAACGAATTTAATAAGAAGAATATGGCAGTATTTCAATCTCCTTTTCAGTTTGGTACTTTGGCTACCGAAGAGAATTTTATCGACCGAACGGAAGACAGGGCTTTGCTCAAGCAACTCCTGGCTTCCCATATCAACGTGATGCTCATTTCTCCACGTCGATGGGGAAAATCGTCGCTTGTCAAGAAGGCGATGACGGAACTGAGTGCGGAAGATAAGGAGGTAAGAATCTGCTATATAGATGCTTTCAGTATTGGCTCGGAAGCAGAATTCTATCGCACTTTTGCCAGTCAGGTCATAGCCTGCGCTTCTTCCAAGTTTGTTCCGCAAGAAAGAGATAAGATGGCAATTCTCCAATTGCCTGAGTTGCTGGCGAAGGAAAAGGGAATCAGGATTATCGTGTGCATTGATGAATTTCAGCAGTTGGCTAATCTCCCGGAATATAAGGATATGGAGGGCAAGATGCGCTCAGTATGGCAACAGCAGCAGTTGACCTCTTATTGCCTTTATGGCAGCAAGCGTAATATGATGCTCAACATCTTCAACAATTCTAACAGTCCGTTTTATCGTTTCGGACAGGTTATTTTCATGCAAAAGATAGCCAAGGAGCATTGGATTCCTTTTATCTTATCATCTTTCGAGAAGACTGGTAAGCGTATTTCTGAATCTTTTGCCAGCAGAATTTGCGATGTGGTGGAGTGTCATTCCTGGTATCTGCAGCAGTTGTGCTATTTTATTTGGAGCTTTACGGTTTCTGAGGTGACGGAAGAAGTGTTCTCTCTTGGTCTCAAGCAGGTATTGAACATCAATACCCCGATGTTTCAGAACGATACGGAAAATCTCAGTTCTACCCAGATAGAGATGCTCAAGGCGATAGCTGATGGTGAGCAGCATTTCTCATCACAAGCAGTGAAGCAGGTGTATAATCTGGGTAATCCCAATACGATAGTTAAGAACAAGAAGATTCTTCAGAACAAGGATATCATAGAGAAGCAGAAGGCCGATTTCGTATTTGTTGATCCGATTTATCGTCTGTGGTTTAAGGAAGAGTATTGCTAAAAGGCAGAAAAGGTTCTTGGTGACACCAGTGACACTTATGACACTTGTTTTCTAAAACTTTCTTCACGCGGGCGGGCAGGAAAAATTTTTCAGAAAAGCTTCCCGCCCGCCTACGTGAGAGAGTTTTTCTGAAAACAAGTGTCATAAGTGTCATCCGTCATTCCTAAGTAAGTAACTTAGCTATCGTAACCAAGTCACTTAGCTATCCTAAGTAAGTTACTTAGCCGTCATAAGCAAGTCTCTTTTATCATTGGAATAAATCATCTTTCTGAGCTAATCATCAGAAAAAGAAAGAAAATCCGTGAGAAACAGTGAATAACCGTGAGAAACCGTGAATGGCGGATTCTCATGGATGTATCTTTGCATTGTGATTCTGAAAGGACTACAGACAATGCGCAGCGCTACTTAACTTTGTTCAGATGAAAGTTCTGCGTTTTTCTAATTTTATAGAGACATTGTGTTGTGGTTTCTTTATTTTTTCGTACTTTTGCAAAAAAAAAAGAGAGGAATGAAAGAAAAGGTCATATTTTTATTGTTAATCATCATGCTTCTTGCATCTTGTGCAGGAAACAGGAAGTATGATGATTTGATGCAACGGGCAGATAGCATCATGAATGCGGATGATGACTCCGCCAAGGTTGCCATCCGGATGCTTGATGGGGTCAAGTCTCAATTGTCCGAGTTTACCAAAAAGCAGAGAATGCGATATGAGTTGTTGCGTCATAAGGCGATGAACAAGGCTTGCATCACGTTTACATCTGATAGCGTGATGAAGGAGGTCGTGGATTATTATGAAGATCATGGTTCGGCTAATCAGCGGATGCTTGCCAATTATGTTTTGGGCTGCGTGTATAGGGATATGCATGAAGTTCCATTGGCATTGGAATACTACAATAAGGCGACTGAGCAAGCTGATACCACTGCCGCAGATTGTGACTATGGCACGCTTTACAGAGTATACAGCCAGATGGGTTTTCTCTTTAGTAAGCAGTACTTACCTTATCAATTGCTGGATGCTTTTGGTAAGGCAGAGAAGTATGCCTATTTGGCTAAAGATACATTGAATGCAATTATTAATTATCAAAACAGAGGAAGTGCATATTATTATTTGGGAAATAAAGATTCTGTTATTGCGATAAATTTGCATGCTGCAAATATGTTCAAGCAAATAGGAAACAACTATGCGGCAGCTATTGCTTTAGGTTGCAATTCAGACTATTATTTAGTGGAGCGTGATACCATTAATGCGAAAAAGGCTTTCGAGGCATACTTCTCTACAAAATATGAGGGAAATTCTGAATATGCGGATGCTAAGGCTTACGTGTTGTGCCAAAAAGGAACATATTATATGTTAACAGCTCATTTGGATTCGGCTTATAACTATTTACAACAGAGCCTAAGACTATGCAAGTCGTATAGTGTCAAGGCTGCAGCGACCAAAGCCTTAGCTCAATATTATGCAAAGGTTGAGCATCCTACGCTGGCTATGAAGTATGCTCTGCAAAGTTCTGCGTATAATGACTCAGACTTGGTAGAGGTTAGAAAAAATCAGTTGCAGCAAGTTCAAGCCATGTATGATTATGGAAGAAACCAAGAGATTGCAAAAATAGCTGAACAGCAAGCGAAGCGAAGTATACAAATGAACTATATGATAGTTTTAGCTTGTATTATGTTGTTCTTGTTTACTTCTTATATTTATAAAAAGCAGATGGCTTTCAAGAAAAAGAAAATAGCTATCTCAAAATTATTGTATGAAGACAGCTTGCAAAAGCTCAAGAGATTACAAGAAGAAAAAGCTAAACTTGTCGCTGATAACGATAATAAACTAGCTCATGTCATTACGGAAAAGGAAAATACCATCAATAAATTAAAAGCAGAAATAAGTGACATACAAGAAAAATACTCTTTATCTTCTATGTCTGATGTAGAGTTAACATTGATGGATTCATCTATCTGCAAGAAAATAAAATTTATAGAGATGCATCCAAGAAAGAAAATGAGTGATGAGGATTGGAAAGAATTGGCAGATACAGTAGAGAAAGCAATTCCAAACTTTATTCCGAGATTAAAAATCAAACTCAATGATAAAGATTACCAGATTTGTCTATTGATTAGGTTAGGATTCTCCACATCCTTGATCGCAAGGTTGTTGGGGCTATCAGATGCGGCAATCTCAAAAAGTCGGAAAACGATGTTGAAAAAGCTCTGTGGAAAGGTTGGTAAACCAAAAGAGTTTGACGAGTATGTTCTACAAATCCGCTAATATTCGGTGAGGTAAAATCATAGTAAATTATTCGATAAGGATTTAAAATAAAGGCAGTTACGGACAAATAGTAAAAAACAGGTAAATTCTAAATTAATGATTTTGTTGCTTGTTTCGTTACAAAGTTATACTTTTGCAGGGGAATTACAAATAAGCAAAAATTAAAATTGTTAAGTCATGAAACATTTACTATTACTTATTATTTGTGGGGTGGCATTGCTTTTGTATCCTGTTCACTCTAGAGCTGAGCCTTATACGTTATCATATAGCTTGGTGGATCCTTGTCATAAAACCCCAAAAGGTAGCCGAGCCCCAAAGCGACCATTGGTTGTTGATTTGGTGGGGCACACGTTGGCCGTTCCGAGCCAACTGGTTGGTTACACGCTTACGCTCGAAAGCGAGGATGGTAAAGTCTATACCTATTATATAATAGATGCAACTTTACAAGTTCCAGAAGATTTGAGCGGTGAGTATAAGATTACTATTTCTGATAGAAATAGTAAATATGAAGGAATAATTTTTATAAACAAATAAATTAGAGAATATGAAGAAGAAAATTTTATTCGTAGCAATGTTTGCATCAATAAGTTTAGCATCAAATGCTAAAGAGAAGGTTACAACTAGCTGTGGTGAGACTTACGTTATTGAAAAGGTTGGTGATAATGTTACCCAAGAGCAGCTTCAGGCATACAAAGACTATATGGACTGGGTATATTGTGGCTAAAATTTTAAAATAACTATCGCAGATTTTTTGTCTTCCAACGATGTTGGAAGACAAAATTTGTATTTGAATTATGAGTAAATTCATATTGATACTATTGATTTCGTCTTTCTTGTGTCTGGGGGTAGATGCTCAAGATACTGTATCTGCAAAGATGGAAGTAAGATATTTAGTGAGCTATGTAACTGACACTGTTAAAAACATAGTGTTGGAGGACACTTTCTGCCTTCGATTTAATGAAGAAAAGTCTTTGTTTTATGAATCTGATACTTTTATGAAAGACTCCTTGAGGTACAATGATATTGCTAAGTGGAGTGATATGATGAGTAAAATATTGACAATTTCATATCCTAAAAATAAGGGAGAAGCAGATTACTATGTGCTTACCGATTATGTGCAGGGGACATATATCTATCAAGATAGAATTGCTGGAGGTACATATCGTTATTCTGATAGCCTTCCTTCTTTTGATTGGCAAATTCTTCCAGAATACAAGGATATAAATGGAACAAAATGCCAAAAAGCCGTTGGAAGATATATGGGGAGAAAATATGAAGCGTGGTATGCTACGAATTTACCTGTAAAGGCTTGTCCTTGGAAATTTTATGGGCTGCCAGGACTAATTGTGGAAGTATATGACTCCAAACATTTATATTCTTTTAAGATGGTAGATATGCAACCATGTTTTGGAAAAATAGCATTGTTTCCATCTAGGCATTTTAAGACAACAAAAGATAAGTTTCTGAAGGAACAGTCACTTTATCTTGCAGATCCTGTTTATTACGAAGAAAATTATGCTTTAACCAAAATCCATTTTGGAAATTCCAGTCAAGGTTTTGTAACTAAAATGAAAAATAATAGTAGGCATCAGCCTATGGAACTTTTAAAATAAAATACGTATGAAAAAAATATTAAGTACATTTCTTTTTGCAGTTTATGCCTTGTTAAGTATGGCATCAGGTGACAAAGCAAAATTCGAATGTGTATATCGCCTTACTTATCAAACAGATACAGTCAATAAACGCAATGTAGATGCCTTGATGGCACTAAGAATCGGTGATTCACAGTCATTGTTTTATCCTCAGGCAAAATTTGAAAGTGACTCTCTGTCTCAAAATGCTAGCAGCATAAGTGAATTGCGTGCTATCAAAGATTCTATTCAGTCAAAATATGGTAGAATTACTGCAACTTTTTATGTGTTGAAGAATTTTGATAAGAATCAAATAGATTTTGTAGACAATGCTATGCAAACCTACAAATATACAGAGCCATTGTCTGTCTTTGATTGGAAATACACAGATGAAAGAAAAATGATAGGAGAACATGAATGCCAAAAGGCAACTTGTAACTTTGGTGGTAGAAGTTATGAGGTCTGGTTTGCTCCTGATATTCCGATAAGTGATGGTCCATGGAAATTCTATGGTTTGCCTGGTCTTATCTTGGAGGCATACGACATTCAGCATCATTATGAATTTACGTTTCTTGGAATGCGTGAGTGTGCTGGAGAAGTAGCTATACCAATAGATGATTATGTAAAGACAACGAAGTATGATTTTCTGAAAACAAAACAGCTATCAATAGATGACCCAAATGCATTTCTTGCAGGTATTGCAGTAACGATGGGAATCAAAGGAGATAAAGTACCGAAACGACACTTTTATAAGACTATGGAACTTGTAGAGAGTGTTAAGAAAAAGTAACGTAATTGCTTGCAGAATGAGAAGATTATATTGTTTGATATTTTTTATGCTTATCATATTTATGCCTTCTTTTGCCCAAAAGGTGGCAGTGGATGGCTATGTTTACGAGCAAGGAACTGGGAATCCTGTGAATAAAGCGATAGTCACTATATGCAATCAAAAGAGCAATATTCTGTATAGCGGTATTACTTCAAAGGAAGGAAAATTCCAATTATTGACGAAAGGTGAAGATTTGTCTCTATACACCATAAAGGTATCTTGCATGGGATATAAACCTGCTTCTTGTGCCATAGGGAATCAAAAAAACTTTCAAATAGAGCTCGAGCCAAAGGCTTTTGCATTGAAGGATGTTTATGTAAAAGCAGAAAAGATTTCTCACCATAATGATACCACTAGTTATCTCGTTTCTGGTTTTTCTTCAGCAAAAGACCGAACTATCGGTGATGTGTTAAGGAAAATGCCAGGAATAGAAGTGGCTAAGAATGGAAGTGTGTCATATAATGGAAAGGCCATCAATGAGTTCTTGGTAGAAGGCGTGGATCTCTTTGACGGACAATACAATATTGCTACTCGTAACATTTCGCATGATTTAATCTCGAAAGTTGATATCATAGAGAATTATCAGTCGGCAAAGGTAATGAAGGATAGCAAGAGTGAGGGGGGAACGGTCTTGAACCTAAACTTGAAAGACAAGGCAAAAGGCCGTTGGAGTGGTAACGCCAAGATAGGTGGAGGAGTGCCCAACCTCTGGGAAGAAGAGCTCTTTGCCGCTAAGCTTTCTTCTACTAATCAAACTGCTATTACTCTGAAGACGAACAATAGCGGAAAAGATATATTGAGTGAGAACAAAACTCTGACATTGGACGACTTGCTCAGTCAAGAGGCAATGGATGAGCCTAAGAACATCATGGAGATTTCGCAAGAAAAGCCAGGCTCTTTGGATGATAAGCGTACGCGCAATGCAAGGACTCATATGGTTAATATCAGTAATGTACAAAAAGTATCTGATACGGCTATCTTGCATTCCAAGATATACTATACCGACGATAGAAATATTTCTGATATAGAAAAAGGAGTCTCATATTTTCTTGCTGACAGCACATTAACCAAGAATACCAAAGAATATAGCATACTCGGCACTAAGGAATTGGTGGCATCTGTTCTGTTTAAAAATGATGGGAAGAAGAGCTTCTTTTCTGATGAACTAAAGTATTCTTCATTGTGGCAAAGAAATCAAACAAAGATTTCGGGCGACTATTCCAATCTTTCTGTAATTCATTCTGATGTGCATAGCATAGATAATAAGCTGAAGTGGATTCGGCCTATAGGCAAGCATTATTTGACCGTAGAGTCAAGAAACAAGTTCCAAACTTTGCCTGAAAAATTATGTGTTGAGGCAGATGGACAGAGTTTGCAAGATGTAAAGAGAAAGCAATTCTTATCAATGACCAAGCTTAATTATACTTGGAATATGAAAAGGTGGGCATTTTCTATTGATACAAAGGGTATCCTGTCGGCTTCTAATATTAAAAGCAATTTTATGTCTGATAATATTGATACGACATTTTATGAGAATTCTAGTATCAATTATCTTTCTCTGATAGTGTGTCCTAGTCTGATTTATAAATTTAAAGGAATCCGCTCTGAAATACAGGTTCCGCTGTCCGTCTATCATTATTGGGGATTGAGCTCTTCCGACAGAGTGTTTTATTTACCTGAATGGACGTTTAGCTGGCAGGTGAGTAGTCGTTGGAAATTGAGAACTAATCTTTCTTTGGGGAGTACTGCTCCTTCTGTTAATAATAGCTATGTTGCTCCAATTATGACAGATAGCAAGACGTTTAGCTCTTCTCCAATCATTAATTATTGGGAAAATAAGCAAAATAGTGCCTTTTCTATTAGCTATACCGACTATACACATATGCTCTTTGGCAATGCAAGTGTCGGATTTAATTGGGGGAAGGATAAGTCTAATACGACCAAATGGGTGGAGCGTGATTTGGTGTTCTATTCCAAGGAGAAGGGTAACAATACCTCTAGGGGAATCATGATATTGGGGAGTCTTAGCAAGAGAATAGAGGGGATAAGAGGAATGGTTAATGCCAAATGTCTAGGCTTTCTCAATCGGGCAACTATCTTGCAGAATGGTGAATCTGTTGATTATAAAACGAATATGTGGCAAACCTCCGTAGGGCTTAATTCTAATGTGCATGATTGGTTGGAGATTGACTATCAGTTGGGATATAACATCAATTCGTTAAGCTTTTCGAAGGCTAAGACATCAACAAAGCTGCTTACTCAAGCGCTGAACATCAGTTTTCTCCCCATTGAGGATTTGACCTTGACTGTAATGGCAGAGCATTATGCTAACTATTTTAGTTCGCTCCCGTCTAAGCAGACGATATTTAGCGATATAAAATGTTCGTACAGGTATCGTAAGATAGACATTGTAGGAAGCCTGACCAATGTCTTTAATCAGAAAGATTACAATAATACTGTATACACCGACTTGAGTAGTTCTTATACTAGATATGCGCTTCGTGGTCGTACATTCCTATTGAGTTTGGTTGCGTATTTCTAATATATTTCAAATGAAGAACGGAGGCATCCTAATCTCTATGTGCAGTGGAATAGGATGCCTCCGTTGGCTTATATATAATAAGATGTGGAAAGGATTATTCGTCCTCCTTATTATCTGCTACAATCTGCGGACCGCGAACTTTATCCTTTAGGCTCAGACCTTTCTTGATTTCTATGTTCACACCATCGCTCAATCCGGTGGTTACTTGCTTGCGCTCGTAGGTCTTCTTCTCGCCGCTGCCCTTTACGATATAGACAAAGGTGCTGTCGCCACTGAACTCAATGGCACTCTCCGGAACGGTAATCACGTGGCTCGCCTTTGCCAATACTATCTCAGCATTGGCGCTGTAGCCGGAACGGATCTTGCCGCCCTTTACTGAGCGGACGGCTGCCTTTACCTCAAACTGGTTGGCACCATTGTTTTCTACAGCCTTTGGAGAAATGTACTCCAGGTCGGCATCAAACTTCAGGTCCTGCATCGCTCCGATGGTAATCTTCATCGGCATTCCCACTACCAGATTGCCGACCTCGGTTTCGTCGATGTTGCCACGGAAGATGAGGTCGTTCATGTTTGCTACACTGGCGATGGTGGTTCCATCATTGAAGGTGTTGGCAAGAATCACGGAGTTACCCACCTTGACAGGAATATCGAGGATAATTCCCGAAATGGTAGAACGGATAAGGGTGGAAGAGGCGCTGGCGTTGCTCTTGGAAACACCATCACGAACTACTTCGAGTGCATCCAGGGCGGCAACCTTCTCCTCCTTTGCCTGCTGCAATGACTGTTTCACCTTATCAAACTCATCGGCGCTGACCAGCTGCTTCTTGTAGAGCTGTTCCTCGCGACCATAGTTTACCTGTGCCTGCTTCAGGTTAATCTCGGCAAGGCGCACACGAGCCTGCGCCGAACTGAGCTGTCCCATATCCGGAATCACCTTTACCCTGGCGATAACCTCGCCTGCCTGCACGAAGTCGCCTGCCTGCTTGCAGATTTCGGTGATGATACCACTAATCTGAGGCTTTACGTTCACCTCGTTGCGAGGCTCAATCTTACCCGTAATCACCGTGGTTTTCAACACATCGCCCATCTTTGGGGTAAACTCGGTATATTCCACAGGCTTAGGCTGTGATTTCTCATAAAGGAACACGAAGGTTCCGATGAAAATCAAGGCGACTATCGCCGCAACTATCAACTTTGAATACTTTTTCATATCTTTTATATCTTATTTTTCTTTTATTCGTCTCTCATTGCATCTACCGGCTTGATGCTCATGGCTCGCCAGGCTGGGGCAAGTCCGGCTAGGCCGCCGAGGATGCAGATGAGGATGGCTGAAGAGATGGCTGTCCAGAAATCTACCTGGAAGTGGGCGGTGAGAATGCCATCTGTGGTGTTCGCCATCTCCAGCATCTGCAGGATGGCTACTCCGAAGATGATGCCGCTCATGCCTGCCACCAGGGTGAGGATAATACTCTCTGAGATGATTTGCGAGAGAATCATCTTTGGCGTGGCGCCGATGGCTCGGCGAATGCCTATCTCGGTGGTTCGCTCCTTCACCGTTACCATCATGATGTTGGAAACTCCGATGGCGCCGGCGAGAAGGGTGCCGATACCTACCAGCCAGATGAGGAAGTTGACACCTTTAAACAGGTTGTCGAGCATCTGGAAGAGCACTTCCGTATTGAACACCATAATTCCTTTTTCGTCTGAAGGGTCGATGTTGTGAGCCCTGGCTATGGTTTCACGCATTCGCTGGGCGATGCTGCTCATCACCACGCCCGGCTTACCGGTGGTGGCGATGATGTCGATGGCTGTTCCGCGGTTGTAGGCGGTGCGGAGCACGGTTTGCGGAATGGTGATGGTTTCGTCGGCTCTACCGCCGAAGTTCACGCCATTTCCCGAGCGGTAATCTACACCCACCACCGTGTAATAGGTGGAATCCACTCGCACGCTCTTGCCGCATGGGTCACCGCCGCCGGGGAAGAGGGTCTTGTAAATCTGTTTACCGATGACGCAAACCTTGCGCTGGCGGCGCACATCCATCTCGTTGATGTATCTGCCGTAAAACATTTTAGGTGCGGAAACCTGGGCGTAATCGGGATTCACGCCCTGCGTGCTGCCGCTGAATTTCTTGTCGCCAAACACCACCGACTTGTTGCCTCCGAAGAGCAGCGGGGTAATGACATCGAGTTCGGGCACCCTGTGTCGCAGTCGCTCCAGGTCTTTCTCTTCCATCTGCCAGGAGCGCCCCTTGTTGAATCCCTTGTAGGGCTTGGTGGTGTTCTGCGCCCAGATGATGGCGGTGTTGGTAGCGAAGCCTGCGAAGTTGTTTTGCAGTATCTCCTTCAGTCCCTGGCCGCCACCCATCAGGGCGATGAGCATAAACACGCCCCAGAACACGCCGAAGCCCGTGAGCAGACTGCGGCTCTTGTTCCTCGTGATGGTGTCGAGTATTTCTTTATATGTATCTAAATCTAATCGCATAGCCTAGTCTATATATATAATAAGGTGTAAGCCTAATTAAACATTAAACACTAAACACTACTCCGCTCTCAGCGCCTCTATCGGTCGGATTCTTGCAGCCTTGATGGCTGGGATGAGTCCGGCGATGGTGCCTGCGATGACGATGGCGATGGTCGCACCGATGCAGGTGCCGAGGCCCACCGTAGGGTTCACAAACATGGCGGCTTTAAACAGTCCGGTGTCTATGGTGGTGTGGCCGATGGTAGCATCCATGATTTCGTTTGCCGCCACGCCGCAGACCATTCCGATGTAGCCGAAGAACGAGGTGATGATGATGCTCTCGGTGATGATGAGCTTCAGTATCGACCAAGGTTTGGCTCCTATGGCTTTTCTTACGCCAAACTCTCGGGTTCGTTCCTTCACGGTGATGAGCATGATGTTGCTTACGCCCACGATGCCGCTCAGCAGGGTGAACAGACCCACTATCCAGAGTGCCGTCTGCATGATGGCGATTCCCTGGTTCATCTGGATATTGTCCATGTATCGGTTCCAGAGCCAGATGGTGCGGTCGTCATCGGGAGCAGCCTGATGGTTATTGTTGATGCTGGCACGATAGTTCTTCTCAAACTGCTCGTTATCTTCCTGGGTCTTCAGGTTCTTGATGGTGAACTCCAGGCTTCCAGCATCATCGCCCTTGGCGTAGATGGTCTTGATGGTGGAGTAGGCGATGAAGGCTTCGGTATTGTTGCGCGATTCATCATCCTTGTAGATTCCCACTACCTGGAAGTTGAGGTTGCTGATCTTTACGTTCTTGCCCACCAGCGAACGGTAGTCTTTGCAGAGCTCCTTGGCCTGGCTTCGGCTCAGCACCACATTCTTGCGCTGGTCCTTCATATCGATTTCGTTGATGAATCGTCCGGCAATCAGCTCCGTCTTGTCGATTTTGGGATGTGTAGGAGCCACACCCACCAATGACTGGCTTGCCACATAATTATCGCCATAGTTGATGTTCACGTTATACTGTTCCAGTCTTCCACCCACATCATCCACGTACTGGCCGTAGGTCTGGTTGCTGATGAGGATGTCCCTGTCGTTGAGCGTGATGCTTCTGCCTTCCTTCAGTCCCTTGTAAGCCTTGGAGGTTTCGCCCGGGAATACTCGCATGGAGTTGGCAAGGAATCGGGTGCTTTGCTGCAACTGGGCATTAATCAGTCCGTTGCCGGCGCCCAGCAGGAATATCAGCATGAAGATTCCCCAGGCAACGGCAAATCCCGTAAGCGAAGTGCGGAGCTTGTTGCGCTTCGACGTGCTCCATATTTCTTTGATTAATTCTCTCATGTTCCAAGTTCAAAGTTATTTCACGTAGTCTTTCGATACGAGATGATGGTCTCTGTTGTCTTCGATGCTTCCGATGAGTCCGTCCTTGATATGGATAACCTTATCGGTCTCGTTGGCTACACCGCTTTCGTGGGTTACCACCACGATGGTCATTCCCTCTTTCTGGTGCAGTTCCTTCAGCAGATCCATTACTTCCACGCTCGTTTTGGAGTCGAGGGCTCCGGTAGGCTCATCGGCAAGGATGATTTCGGGTTTGGTGATGAGGGCACGGGCGATGGCTACACGCTGCTTCTGTCCTCCCGACATCTCGTTAGGATAATGGTTGGCCCATTGCTTCAAGCCCAGTTTTTCGAGATATTCCATCGCCAGTTCGTGGCGCTTCTTGCGGCTCACGCCCTGGTAGAAGAGTGGAAGCTCTACGTTTTCCACCGCTGTCTTGAACGAGATGAGGTTGAACGACTGGAAGATGAAGCCTATCATCTTGTTGCGGTATTCGGCAGCACGGGTTTCCGAGAGGTCTTTGATGAGCACATCGTTGAGTCGGTATTCGCCCGTATCGTAGTTGTCGAGAATACCCAGTATATTTAATAAGGTGGATTTTCCCGAGCCGGAAGCACCCATGATGCTGACGAACTCGCCACGTTCGATGTCGAGGTCGATGCCCTTCAGCACATGGAGTGGCTGAGCACCCTGATAGGTCTTGTTGACGTCTTTTAGATGAATTAATGACATATAATACGCTTGTTTATTGATATGAATTTAAAACGTTAGACGCTTGCAACCTTCTGAAAGTTGCAAGCGTAGCTATTTTTTTAAAACGTTATTACATACACCTTATTATATATAAGGCAAAGACAGAAGCTATAAATATATATTTGAGGATGAATAGTGTCATCATATCTTTATCTTTTTGAGATTCTTCTCCAACTCTTCCTTCACTTCGTCGATGGAGATGTCGAGAAGCTGCATCTGTCGGGCGAGTTCCGGGAGTCTTTCTTTCATAAACTCCTTTTTGCGGGTCTTTTTGATCTGCTTCTTGGCTCCAGCGGAAACAAAGTAGCCCAGGCCTCGCTTATTGTAGATGATCTCATCGGTGGCAAGCAGGTCGTATGCCTTCACGGTTGTGTTGGCATTTACCTCCAGCAGCACGGCGTATTCTCTGACGCTCGGTATTCGCTCGTCTTCCTTGTACTTGCCCGCCAGAATCTCATCGCTCAGTCGCTCGGCTATCTGTACGTATATTGCTTTATCGTTACTGAAATTCATAATCTTCAAATTTTAATTCTTAGATGTTGATCCACTTGTTGCAGATAACCTGCATACGGGTAAAGAGCTTGTAGGATGCCCAATAGTTGAAGGCTGATATAACTAGGAATATAATTATATAAGCGAAGATGAATGCATGGCTATAGGCATTTACAAACACTGGGTCTAAGAAATTGAACACACCAACCTCACCTAATCCATTGATGGCATAACCAATAATAAGCATTAAAAGTAGCCCTGTGAAAGTTGTTGATAATATAGGGTGTTTACGGAAGAAGGTCGCTCCTAGCGTAAAGAATGAGTGGACGAAAATGGCGTTGATTAACATAAAAAGCATCCCCTCAAAGTCTAGCGCACTTTTATTAACTTCTACAAATCCATTTCCGATGAACGTTAGAAAGTTCCATGTGATGGAAGTATGTAGCCCTGGTGTGAGGATAAAGCTGAATAGAAATTGGATAAAGTCGGCAATGATGGTTGCGCCAAGGGTCAGAAGCAAGCCTCCTACCGTGATGTTCAGTAATCGACCTAGGTATTTCTCTAGGTTGGAAGCAGGCAACATCAAAAAGTTCTCTCGCTTTATTTTCGTTTTCATGTTTCGGAAGCAATTTCCTACAAATATGTAGAAACTGATGGTGAATACTATCAGAATATTGGTAGAAACTACATCGGAATAAGTTCCAAAGAATAAGTTTTCTGCATCTATAGAACTTAGTGATCTGCTACGAAAAGTGCAGAGGCAGATGAGGGCAAGTAATGTGATGCCGAATGCCAAACCTATCATGGTGCGGAAGTAGGTCTTCCAATTACTGAGAATATCCCAGCGTATTACCATCTTAAATCTATTGAAATCAAAAGTATTATTCATAATCATCTGTTTTTAATCGTTTAACTTTCCATTAATCACTGCATTGAAGAGCAATTCCAGGTTCATCTGTGTTTCCTGCTCACCCTCCTGTCGCTTGCAGATGGCGGCATTGCCCTGCAGGGTTGGCTCGGCGTAGAGCACGGTGTCGTCCATCTCCTGTGGGTTGCGGTACTCGAAGGTGTATTTCTCGCAGATGTCTGAAACCGAAGCGTCGAGCAGAAGCTGGCTCTGGTTCATGATGATGATGTGGTCGAGCAACGACTCTACATCGTGCACCTGATGAGTAGAGATGATGAGGGTGCGGTCTTCCGTCATGTTGTTGGCGATGACCTTACGGAACTGGCTCTTCGATGGGATGTCGAGACCATTGGTTGGCTCGTCCATCAGAAGAAAGCGGGTACCCGTGGCGAGTGCGAAACTCATGAATACCTTCTTCTTCTGTCCCATCGAGAGTTCGTTCAACTTGAGAGAGTGTGGTAAATCAAAATCCTTGAGGCAACGGTCCAGCACTTCCTGCGAGAAGTTAGGATAGAACCCCTGGTTCATCTTCACGTAGGTGGCGAGGGAAACGTTGGGCAGTTCAAATTCTTCGGGCACCATGAAGATGTCCTTCAGCATTTCGGCTTTGCGATCTTGTGCCGAAATGCCATCCACGAGAATGGTACCTTGTTGCTGGCGGAGCAAACCGCTGATGAGGTAGAGCAGGGTGCTCTTGCCTGTACCGTTCTTACCGAGCAAGCCATAAATGTTGTTCTCCTTGAGCTCCAAAGAGAAATCTCTAAATACAAGGTGCTTGCTACCTGGGTATCTGAAATCAATGTCTTTAATCTGTATCATAATCTTTAATGTTTTAGTGTACTACTTCAATAGAACACTGCAAAGGTATGCTTTTCTGCAATAAGTTCCAAACTTTTGGGCAATTATTTTCAAACTTTAACGTAATGTTAACATTATCACCTTATTATATAAAGGCAAGGGCATTGGTCATAAAAGAAAAAGGATGTTTTTCTAAAAAACAAAGGCATCGAAAAGCCTTCACTTTTCGATGCCTTGATTCTTATTCTTGGTTTCTATTCTTGAGTCGTTTAGATATATTTCATCAGAATGTCCCAAACGGCGATGATGTGGCAGACGCTACCTGCCAGGACGAAGAAGTGGAACACGGAGTGCATGTATTTCTTCTTGTTGATACTGTAGAACACGGCACCCGTGATGTAGCAGACGCCCTCTGCGATAATCCAGATAACCGTGGCTGGGGATACGGAATCTATCAGAGGCTTGAATGCGACAAGTACCGATAATCCCATACCCACAAAGCAGAGCGTCTCCAGATTACTGTGGTCCTTGAGCTTGGCAAAGCTCATCACAGTTCCGGCAATGGCGCATGCCCAGATGAAGATAAAGAGGCTCCATCCCCAATAGCCTTGTTCGCGCATCGCAATCAGGGTGATAGGAGAGTAAGAACCGGCAATGTGCCAGTAGATGGCGGCATGATCCCATTTGCGCAGTCGCTCCTTCCACTTGCTCCATGCAGAGATGGCGTGGTAGGTGGTAGATGCGATGTAAGACATCAGCATACCGAACAGGTAGAGGATGATGCCTGCCGTGGCCCATCCGTTATGCATGGTAAAACACCAATAAAGGAAGATGGCTCCTACGACAACGCCCATCAGGATGCCTCCGGCATGCGACCAGGAGTTCCAAAGTTCCTCCTTGTGACTGAAATGTATTTTGAGTTTCATATAGCTTTATTTCTTTTGTCTCTTTTGGATTGTATGATATATGATGTTTGCGGGGCAAAGATACTAAGAAATTCCGACTTTAATGATTTTTTTAGTGATTGTTATGATATGGATGTGATAATCTGGGGTGTTTATCCCTGCTTCCGGCTCTTCTATTTGCTTTATTTGCTTGATGTTTGACTTTTTATGCTTTATTCCAAAAATAAATCAAGAAAGGGTTGGTGGTTCTTGTTTATTTTCTTATTTTTGCATTCGAAAACTTATCAATAGCAATAACTAATAACGTATATAATAAATATGATGAAATTAAAATCACTTGCACTCTTGCTGATGACCATCGCCATGCCTGCGATGGCAGAACAGGTTTCGGTAAACAGTAAGGGGATTTCGCTCATCCTCGATGTGGAGAACGGAAAACCTGCACAGTATCTCTATTTCGGTTCTAAGCTGAACGCTGCTGATTTGCAGAATCTCACAGTAGCTACCAATGGTCGTATGGATGCTTATCCTGCATACGGTCTGAATACTCCTGTAGAAGCTGCACTCGCCATGCGTCACAGCGATGGTAATCTTTCTACTGCTCTCGTGGCTACCGGTAGCGATGTGAAGCAGGAGGCTAATGCCACAGTTACTACCATCCATCTCAAGGATCCTGTTTATAATATCAAGGTGGATCTGAAGTACCGTGCCTATAAGGATGTGGATATGATTGAGGCTTGGACTGAAATCAACAATGGTGAAAAGGGTACTGTTACTCTGACTACCTTTGCATCAGCTATGCTTCCTATCCGTCGTGGCGATGTATGGATGAGTCATCTCTCTGGCACATGGGCTGCTGAGGCTCAGTTGAGTCATGAGAAGTTGCAGCCAGGCGAGTTTGTCATCCGTAACAATGATGGTGTGCGTAATTCTCATACCGATCATGCCGAGGTGATGTTCTCTCTCAACGGAAAGGGACAGGAGAATACGGGTGCCGTTATAGGTGCTGCACTTGCCTATAGCGGAAACTATAAGCTTAAGACTGTAACTGATGATACAGAATATCATTATTTCTTTGCTGGTATTAATGAGCAGAATTCAGAATATCATCTCAAGAAGGGTGAAACTTTCAAGACTCCTGCTCTTGCACTTACTTATTGCAATGAGGGTTTAAGCGGTGCCAGCCGTAACTTCCATAAGTGGGGTCGTAAGTACGTGCTTGCTCATGGTGATCAGGAACGTGATATCCTCTTGAACTCTTGGGAGGGTGTTTACTTCGATATCAACCAGAAGGGTATGGATCAGATGATGGCTGATATCCATAGCATGGGTGGTGAGCTCTTCGTAATGGACGATGGATGGTTCGGAAAGAAATATCCTCGCAAGACAGATAATGCAGCTTTGGGCGATTGGGTAGTAGATACCGAAAAATTGCCTGATGGTATCGAAGGTCTGCTTCGTGATGCCAAGAAGAATGGCGTGAAGTTCGGTATCTGGATTGAGCCGGAAATGACTAATACCAAGAGTGAACTTTACGAGAAGCATCCTGATTGGGTGATTAAGGCGCCTAAGCGTGATGCGGTAGTTGGTCGTGGTAGCACTCAGCTGGTTCTTGATCTCGGTAATCCAAAGGTGCAGAATTTCGTGTTTGGTGTGGTAGATGATCTGCTTACTAAGTATCCAGAGATTGCCTACATCAAGTGGGATGCCAATATGGCCATCATGAATCATGGTAGTCAGTATCTTTCTGCCGCTGACCAGAGTCATCTCTATATCGCATACCATCAGGGGTTTGCTAAGGTTATCGATCGTATCCGTGCTAAGTACAAGAATGTCGTTATCCAGTGCTGTGCCAGTGGTGGCGCTCGTGCCAACTGGGGATGCCTCCGTGGTTTCGATGAGTTCTGGGTAAGTGACAATACGGATGCCCTGCAGCGTATCTATATGCAGTATGGTACCAGCTACTTCTTCCCAGCCATCGCCATGGCAAGTCATATCTCTGCTGTGCCAAACCATACCGTATTCCGCACAACTTCCTTGAAGTATCGTATTGATGTAGCTATGAGCGGACGTCTTGGAATGGAAATCCAGCCAAAGAATATGACGGATGAGGAGAAGGCTCTCTGTCGAAAGGCTATCTCTGAATACAAGGAGATTCGTCCTGTTGTTCAGTTTGGCGACCTTTACCGTTTGGTTTCTCCATACGACAACCAGGGCCTGTCTTCTATCATGTATGTAAGCGAGGCTAAGGATAAGGCTGTGTTCTACTGGTGGAAGCTTGCTAACTTCTATAATGCGCACCTTCCTATCGTTAAGATGGCTGGTCTGGATGCAAACAAGATGTATAAGGTACGTGAGCTTGATGTCATCGATAATACTCCTTTGGCTTGCGAGGGTAAGTCATATTCTGGCAAGTATTTGATGGAACATGGCTTGGAAATGCCATTGGAACATAATGTTGACTGGGGTAAAAAGAACGATTGGTCTTCTCGTGTTCTCTATTTGGAGGCTCAATAAAGGCTGGTGTTCTTTCGCGCGTATATATATAATAAGGAGAAGAAAGGATTTGAAACGCAAAAAGTATTTATAAGTGTTAAATTTGAAAGAAAAATACAACTTTCTTCTCGAAAAATTTGGTGGAATGAAAAATAGTTAGTACTTTTGCACTCGCTTTTGAGAAATCACTTCTCTTAGCAATATAAGAAAGAGTTCTTTGAAAGATTTTACATAAACAGACAAGTAGTACA